>ERZ808242.186-NODE-186-length-47685-cov-8.092421_pt1 | contig 47685 bp, 39 predicted proteins | sample MGYA00521244_ERZ808242 | MGnify/ENA primary metagenome ERZ808242 (study PRJEB31516, sample SAMN03275573) | gut metagenome | biome: mammalia-associated habitat; material: feces | host: Papio cynocephalus | place: Kenya | collected 2012-07-27 ... | reverse complement strand
TAGCATATGTCCTTGGAGAGGGACACTAAAAACTACTACTTTATTATACGAGGAGTTTTAAAAATGGAATATATGGAAACAAGAGAAGTTATGTGCGATATTTGCCATAAGATGTGGCAGCTCGGCTGGGTTGCGGCAAATGACGGTAACCTCTCGGTGAAATTGCCCGACGGCAACTTCCTTGCAACGCCGACAGGCATCAGTAAAAGCTTTATCACTCCCGAAAAGCTTGTTATAATAAATTCCGAGGGTGAGGTGCTCCAAGCTCTTGACGGCTACAGACCGTCGTCGGAAATCAAAATGCATCTTCGCTGCTATAAAGAGCGCGACGACGTAGGAGCGGTGCTTCACGCTCATCCGCCTACAGCCACGGGATACGCCGTGGCGCACATTCCGCTTGACAGATACACGATGATAGAAACGGTTGCGGCGATAGGCTCGATCCCCGTAACGCCGTACGGTACGCCGTCTACATACGAGGTGCCGGATGCCATTGCCCCGTATCTTCAAGAGCACGATGTGTTGCTTCTTGCAAATCACGGCGCGCTTACAGTCGGTGCCGACGCAATAACCGCATATTACCGTATGGAAACGCTTGAGCTGTTTGCAAAAATCAGCCTTACGGCACATCTTCTCGGCGGAGAAAAGGAAATTTCACGCGAAAATATCGACAAACTGATAGAGCTGCGCAAGTATTACGGCATAACAGGCAGACATCCCGGATACAAGCATTACAGAGAAGACTGAGTTGTCGATTTTAAGCTTTGGGGCTTGATTTATTTTGTTTATATGATATATTTGTGCTGTATCGGATTTACTTTAATCCGATGCGGCACTATTTTTTAACAGATATAAAGGTGTACAGGCAAAAAATGAACAGAGAAACGAAATCACATATAAGCAAAGAAACCATCATTGCGGTCGCCGTTCCGGAATTCAGCGAAAGGGGATATAAAGAAGCGTCTTTAAACAGAATATGCATAAACGGGCGTATATCAAAAGGAAAGCTGTATCATCACTTTAAAAATAAGGATGAACTTTATCTCTCGGTTGTAGAGGAAAGCTACAAGAAACTTACGGAGCACTTACTTGATTTTAAAATTAAATTTCATAAAAATATAGAAGATGTTTTTATGGATTTATACAAGTGGTGGCAAGCCTTTTGGAAAATGTATCCGCTCTATATTGGTATTTTTATAGATTCAAGGCGTAATCCTCCGTTTTGGCTGCGTGAGCAGCTTGTGGAAATGAGACGCGATACCTTTATTAAACCGTTAAAGCTTATGGTAAGGGACATAGTTTTATATTATTATCCGGAAGACATAAAATTGCAGTCGATTTTGGTCGGACTTTTTATTACATTGCTTGATTATACTTCTACTGTCGGATTGTCAAAAATAGATATTTATGATTCAAGCACAAGCTATTTAGACGCGCAGGTGCCGTTATTCAAACGTTTGCTGCTGACTGTGCTGTACGGCGCAGGAGACGACAGGGCAAAAGAGCTTTATTAGGCATAAACATTATGTTCATGCTTTTATACTGCTGTGAAAAACAATTTAATATTTTGTCATTTGAATTTAAGACCCGCTGAGTTTCATAGACCCACGGGTCTTTTTTAAAAACAGACCGCCGAATTCGTTTTTGTTGTATTGTTTGCGAATTGATATAATCCGTCCGAAGGAATATACTGAGAATGTTAAAAAAATCACGTTCTTAGGGAGGAATGGTAATGTATAAGAAAATGTTGAGCGTATTTCTTTCTGTGCTCTTGATACTCTCAAGTATTACCGCAGGACTTGTGGCTTTTGCCGCCGATTCGGCGGCGGATAAGGCTGAAAAAGCTGTTTCCGTCTTATCCGATGCGACGTCTGACGGCGCAGATGATGCAGAAGAGAATACGCCGGCAGCTCAATTGGAGAATGAGTATTCTTATCTTTTGAAAAATGAAGATAAACTCACCAAAGAGCAAAAATCAATGCTCAACGAAATCACGGCAAAAATAGGCGAATTCGGTGAAGAGCTTGTTTCAGGTCTCACATCGGAGGAAGCACAGGAGACTGTGGCGGAGCTTCTCGACAGTATTTCGGAAATCAATTTAAATAAGTTTTATTCAGGAAATACAGGTTCGGTAGCCGCTTTTGAAGAGCAGACACTGGCTTATTCCGGAACGCTGAATACAAAAGAGCCGTCCGAGCAGGATGTTGCCGATTATAACGCTCTTCTTGAAGCCTACAAAAAATTAACGGGCGAGCAGAAAGAGCAAATCGACATAACGGTATTTTCTTGCTTTATGCATCTTATCTTTGTGCGTGAGGCTCAGCTCGCAAAGAACGACGGGCAATCCACATCCAACGCAAACAAAGCGGCTCAAAAAAAGCTTGAAGAATTTTTAGGCGAAGAGGGTCACGGCAGTGAAATAGCACCCGCAAAAGAGCTCGGTGCCGCACTTGAAAATTCAAAGCTCTCGGCAGATGAAAAGCTTGCGGCGTTCGCAGGCACAAGTGAGCACGCAAGGGTTCTTGCAAGCGCATACAATAAATCAAGTAACGCTTTAAGCAACAGCATTTACAATTCTTCAAATGCAGGCAAATCCTTTGTAAATGTTGTAAAGGCTTACGAAACAGAGGGGCTTAAAGCCAATCCGTTTACCGAAAAAGCCCCGACCAGGGTATCTAAGCCGAACGCCTCGAAATACGAACTCGGCGAGCAGGATCCTGAGTACATAAAAGCATTTGCTCTTTACATTGACTATACAAAGGCCGCCGCAGAATATAACGCGAGAAAGGCAAATCATACTTCGGATATCGACAATGCCGCAATCGAAAAAATCGCGGCTGCCGCACCCGAGTATAAAACGCTTGTCGATTACATAAAATCTATGGCAAGCGCATATGACGAGTTTAACGCGACAAAAAATACCTTGCCTGCGAAAAATGCCGTAGGTCAATTTGACAATCTTTCTATTTATTTTCAATCTTATGTTTTGAAAAATACCACACTTAAATACAGAACCGACAGCGTTGAAAACACCTCAAATACAGAGTGGAAGGCTTTGGGTCTGACAGCCGCCGAGCTTTACGCGCAGTGTCAGGCTGCCTCGGAATATGAAAAAGTCACCGAGTTTATCGATTTGGTAAACGGTATAGAACAGCCTTACAACAACAAGCACATAGCTCTTGTCAAGGAAAAATACGAAGCACTTTCTTCCAAACAGGTATCTATGGTTCCGAATTCGGTATTACAGAAATATAAGGATATTTTAGCGTCGGTAACTCCTGACATTCCGTCAACCAACCGGCCTGATTTAACCGTCTTTGCAAAGACGTCGGTTCAATATCCTCTCGGCACAACCCACGATCAGGTGGAAAAAGCAGTTCCGAAAATTCAGTCTTTCCTTACGGATTCCGTATTACCCGTTCTCGGCGTTGAGGGCGGATTAAAGCAGACTGTTCAAAACGGCGTTTACACCAACGCAACCGTTGTTAAGCTTTGTCAGCTGCTGTTTCCGCTGCTTGCAGGTCTTTCCGACGGAGACGGCTTCCCGGCAATAGCCAAAAATTTTGTAAAGATACTTCCCTCAAAGCTTGCAACAGAGCTTCAAAAAACAAAGGATATTGATAATAATAAATATGAAAAAGCTGTTACCGCATTAAATTCCGCCGAGACCACAGGTAAGGAAAACTATAAAAAATATCTCGCAAACGGCGGAACCGCCTCTGCAAAAGCGGAATACGAGTACTATTGGAGCGCGTTTGAGGCAAGCAACGGTCTGTTCGGTTTTGATGACGGAGACAGAGAAGGCTTTATCGATGCGGTTTCCGCCGTGTTCAGAGCGCTTTCGATTGCTACGCTTTTGATAGACTTTGAAAACGTATCAAGCAAAACGAACGGAACTTATACATATAATGCATATGAGGATCTTGTTCCGATTTTTGAACTTCTTGACCTTCGAGGCGTAATGTCGTCTCCCGAATATACCGAGTATGTCAATGAGCAAAAATCAATAAACTCTGCACTTGCCATGGATGCAAGAATCAGACCTATTCTCGTACCGATTTGCAATCTTCTTGACGATTTTGCGGATAATCCGCTTAATACCGTACTTGATATATTGCCGAAACTCGGCTACGGACTTAAATCCAGCGTACTTGAAACTCAGCTTTGGACTTTGCTCGGCAAAGTCGGTATGATAGATGTATCCGGCCTTAATCTTCACCTCACTCCCGAGGGTATTTATAATCTTGTTGCGCCGCTCCTTTCAAATCTTACGATAGGAGAGGGCGACAGCGCCGTAACACTTAATATTGATTTAAATAAAGCCGATTTTCTTAAATTTGTCGATGATATAGGCGGTTGCGCTACGGCGGTATCAAAGGACAGCAAAGCAAGAGGTAACGCTTTCAGATTGGGTCTTGATTCAGACAGAGCGGACTCTTTCGTGGTAACCTTCCGCTATCTGTACGGAGTGCTCACGGAAGACAATAATATGAACGGGATAAAGTCGGTTGTTGACAGCTCGTCTCTCTCTTCCGTCGCAAAGCTTGCCGTTAAGGGCGTTTTGGGTGTGCTCTCAAGAACAAGTGCCGATACGGCTATGTCAATGCTGATAAATTTGGTTGAACCGAATATACCGAAGCTTTCCGATATTATTCCGGGGTTAAATCCGGGCGATAAAGATAATCAACCTGATGATAATCCGGATTCACCTTCGTCGAATACCGAGAAATCAGATAACGGCAAGACCATAACATCGCCGCCGACGGTTCCGAAAACAGGCGGAAAAGCGGCTGCGGCTGTATCTCTTTTAGCGTTGAGCGCAGGAGCGACGGGAGCGTATTACTGCCTCGGCAAGAAGAAAAAACAATAACGTGTTTTGCTCCTTCCTCATTATAAAAGCGCCGTGGACTTAAGTCCACGGCGCTTTTTGCCGTTGATATAATAACAATCGGGTGAATTTTTTTCAATAACGATTTTTTATTGTAAATAACGGCAAAATGCTATATAATTAAAAAATATTATTTTAAATATTTGATTTTGGCAGGTGTATATATGAAACCGTACGGTCTTATACTCGCAGGCGGCGGCGCAAAGGGCGCGTATCAAATAGGTGCCTGGAAAGCAATGCGTGAGCTTAATATCGAATTTGAGGCAATAGCCGGTGTTTCCATAGGCGCAATAAACGGTGCCATGATAGCACAGGGCGATTTTGACGACGCATATGAGCTTTGGAGCAATGTCGAGGTCTCAAGCGGCGTAAATATTCAGGGCGAACTTAAAGACCCGAAAAATTTGTTCAGCTTCAGCAATTTCCCGAAAATCGCACACGAGATAATACGCAACGGCGGGGTGGACGTTACTCCGGCAAAAGAGCTTATAGCCCGCCATATCGACGAAAAAAGGGTGAGGAAGTCGCCTATACCGCTCGGGATAGAAACAATAGACCTCAATTCTTTAAAGCCGATTGAAATGTTTGTGGATGAAATGCCCGAGGGCGAACTTATAGATTACCTTATGGCGTCCGCAAGAGTTCCGGGGCTTAACAGGCAGGGCCCGAAGGACGGAAACTTCCTTGACGGCGGAGTTTATGACAATGCGCCTATAGGGATACTCAGAAAACGCGGAATAAACAGACTTATCATAGTGGATATTTCCGGAATTAAGGGTATAGGTCATAAGCAGGATTTAAGCTGTGCCGATATAGTATATATACGCCCGTATGACGCAAAGGAACTCGGGGAGTCGTTTGAGTTTGACAAAGAGGCTACCGAGCGCCGAATCAATATGGGCTATCTTGACACGAAAAAAGCGTTCGGAAAGCTCTACGGTCAGTTCTACTATTTTTCGGGGAAGGAATACAGAGCATTGCAGGAACATTACGGCTATAAAGCGCTTAATGAATTGGAAATGCTTGCTCTTGAGTATGAGCTGCCGCGCCTTACGGTATATACCGAGCGCAAATTCCTGCGCTCTTTAAAGGCGATTATCAATGAAAAAGACGCGCTCCCGACAGACAACATTGAGGAAGAAAGCAAGTCAAAACTCAAAATGGCAGCCGCGGTTATACAGGAAACTCCTCACATATTGCTTAAAAAGTTTTCGATTTATACAAGAAATAAGAAGTACGCCAATGCGGTTTCTGTCCTTGAGTCGCTTGACGAGAAGAAATAAAACGGTACGGCAGCGCATTCAGTATGCTCTGCCGTTTGCTTTTTCGGTGTATGCGGTTATTACGTATTTGTTGCAAAGCAGAGAAAAAGCATATCTCCCTTTTTCGCAGCAATAATCGGTATCGCAAAATTTAATATTGTCAAAAAATATTCCGCTGTCGTTTATGTCTTTTTCCGCCTCTGCCGATGAAACGCCCATAAGCTCCGATGACAAAGCTATGTACGAGTCATAAAATTCCCTTAGCTCCTGTTCGCCGTAAGAATTTTCGTCGCCGGTTATGGTGGCTGCTATCCCCGTTACCGTTCCGTTTTCATCGGTGTCAAGAGTCAACAGTGCGGTTTTGTCGTCTATTTTGTAAAAGCTGTAAAAACAGCCGTCGCTTTTACATTCCTTAAAAAACTCGTCGTATTTTATTTCGGGTGAATTGTATTCCGAATTGTATCGGCGGCAAAATTCATATGCGTCTATGCTCTCCTGCTTTGAGCAGGCGGTAAGGAAAAGACAGGCAGATACGGTGACCGCCGAAAGAAGCAGCAAAAGCCTTGCGGCACTTAATTTTTTCATTTGGGGAATATTAACCGTTTGTTCATATTTTTTTAACAAAAACATATGGTAATCTATCCTTTATTATTATAAAATTATTGACAGCATTTCATTATCTGATGATATTATATTCCAAGCGAAACGCGAAAGTGGTGGTATTTTGTTTAAGAAATTCAAAAGATTATCCCGAAAAAGGCAGATTTTTACAATTGTAATTACAGTGGTTATAGTTGCGCTTGTAGCCGCACTTCTCTATCAGTCCTTTAAGCCCGACCCGAGACCCGAATATCAGGTGCAGGCGGCTTCTGTCGGCGACATACAGGCGACGTTTGATACAAAGGGAACGGTTGAGTCCACAAGCACCGAAAAATTTACTGCCGCGGCAGGCGTCAAGGTAAGCTCCGTCAATGTGGCTGTAGGCGACAGGGTCAAAGCAGGCGACGTTTTGGCAACCTTTGATGTATCGTCTATCGACGGCACACTCGCAAATTATAAAGGCGCTTACGATAAGGCAAAGGCGGCTTATGATAAAGCAAGCGGCTCCGTAAGCTCCGCAAAAAGCGGTATAAAGACAACCGACCTTCAGATTTCACAGACGGAAAGCGATATTTCGGCACTCAAAAGAGAAATAGCCGCCGCACAGAGCGCTAACATAAAAAATGCCGAGAACGCCAAAAACTATACCGAAGACCAGCTCAAAGCCCTTCGCGAGCAGCTTAAAAACGGCGGATTTACGGAAGATCAGATACAGGAAATAATAAATTCTCTCAAAAATTCTACAGGCAACGTCGATATAGAAAAGGCTGTTTCGGACTCCGTAGCCGCAAAGCAGGTTAAATTGGCTCAGGCAGAAGCGCAGCTCACATCGCTCAAAACTCAGCGCGCGGTTTACGAGGCTCAGACAGACGAAACGATGTCTGACCTTTACAAATCCGTTATGGAGCAAAAGCAAAAGGACTATGAGAGTTATAAAGAGATATATGATTCTCTCAAAAACGGCTGGGTCGCTTCGGCTGACGGTATAATCACCACAGTCAATGTCGAGGCGGGTAGAGAGTTTACTCCTGCACAGACAGGCAGCTCCGGCGTAGACCTCTCTTCAATTGTAAGCTCTATGACAAGCAATTCCGAGATCGCTTCAACTCTTACCGACATACTTTCGTCAACGGCAGGTTCAGCTTCGTCTGTGGGCGACGGTATAGTTCTTGAAAACTACGGCGAGTTTATAGCAAGCTTTACAGTAGGCAAATACGACCTCCTCGGGCTTAAAGTAGGTCAGAGCGCGGTTGTATCGTCTCTCGACTCCGATTATGACGCGGTAGTGTCGTATGTCGGCGCTACGGCTTCCGAAAACGACGGACTTAATATCAGCTCCATTGCCTCAAGCCTTACGGGTTCATCGTCAAATTCGGCGAGCGCGGTTGCAAAGGTCAAGATATTAAACCCCGATGAAAAGATAGTAATCGGCTTTGACGTAGATATAAAAGTCAATACCGAGAAAATAACAAACGTCCTCAAAATACCGGTTGACGCCGTAGCAACAGATGACGCCGTCACTTATGTATATGTATATAATCCCGATAAAAAGACCGTCGAAAAGAGAAACGTCGAGCTCGGTGTATTCTCCGATGACGATTACGAGGTAAAATCCGGGCTTTCCGAGGGCGAAATAGTTGTTATGAACCCCAAAGCGGCTCTCACGGACGGAACAAAAATATCCGTTAAAGGTTAATTTAGGCTGAAAAGGCAGGTGGCTCCGAATTGAATATAAAAGAAAATATAAGGATCGCCATTTTCAGCATTAAGTCGAACCTTATGCGCTCGCTTCTTACAATGCTCGGCATTATAATCGGCGTTGCTTCGGTAATAGCGGTAATAACGGTCGGTAACGGCGGCAGAGATTATATCGTAGGTATGATTCGCGATATGGGCTCAAGTGCCATAAGCATAACCGTAAACGCCGCGAATTCGGACATCTCGAATTCCGATTATATTACGGACGACGATATAAACGCCATTAAATCGCTTGATAACGTTCAGTATGTGTCACCTATGGTAATGACTATGGGCTCGCTCTCGGTAGAGGGTAACGACCAAAGCGCCATAGGAGTTATAGTAGGCGGCAACAGCGATTTAAGATATGTTATGAACGGCGACTGTATATACGGCAGGTACTTCAATAAAACCGAGGTTGAGGCAGGCAGAAGCGTGTGTATAATCGACTCGACAAGTGCCATGCAGCTTTTCGGCAAGAAAAATGTTGTCGGCGAATTTATTTCGTTCAATTACAACGACGTGTCCGTTAGTTTTAAAATAATCGGCGTTACCGATATGATGAGCTCGTTCGGCGGCGACAGCGAAAAGATGCTCGAAAATATGAATTCTCTTACCGGCGGTTCAACGGTGACAAGCGCCATGATAATGGTTCCGTCTACCGTAGCCACTCAGATAATGGGCGGCGAGGCGCGTTACGATACCGTTTATATTATGGCAAAGGATGAAAACGATCTTGAAAGCGCCGGCAATGCGGCAGTAAACCGCATAAAGGCAAGACATAACAATCTTGACCGTGATTGCTACACCGTAACCAATATGGCGACATACATCGACCTTCTTGATACGGTTATAAACGTGTTTACCATATTTATTGCGGCAGTCAGCGCAATATCTCTCGTAGTCGGCGGAATAGGCGTTATGAATATAATGCTCGTCTCCATAACGGAGCGAACGCGAGAAATAGGCATACGAAAGGCATTGGGAGCAAAAACCTCCACAATATTGTTCCAGTTCCTCACGGAGTCAATAATCCTGTGCCTCATCGGCGGACTTATAGGACTGCTGCTCGGTGTTGCCGCGGCGGCGATAGTTTCAAAAATTATGAACGTACCGCTTGAGGTTAAATTCTCGACGGTTGCGCTTGCGATAGGATTTTCTACCGCGATAGGTGTAATATTCGGCGTGTACCCCGCAAAGCGCGCCGCAAAAATGCCTCCCATAGAGGCTCTGAGAAGAGATTGATAATTTTAATTATAAACGGATCGGATAAGCTTCGGCTGACCGGTCCGTTTTTGTTTGTACTTAAAAATTGTCTCTCGATGGGTAATATCCTGCAAAACGGCAATGTATATTTATTTTTGTCGAAAACTCCGCGACAAGACCGTTACTTTACATTTTTGAGTGCGTAAAAACCGCTTAAAACCGAAGTTTTTAACATTATGAACACGGTTTTGAACATTTTGATTGTTAAAAACTTCCGTGGCATAATATGTCAAAACTGCATATTTGTATTGTACGGGGCATTTTTCTTGCATATTTTTTTGAATTTCAAAAGCCGTTGTCCGTCATTTTTCGACTCTTATTGACTAAAACACAAACAGTGTTGTATTTATTTGAACTTTCTGTTACAATAATATTGTACATATTATGATAAAAGGAGTGTATTGCCGTGGGATTTACCGTTACGGGGCTTACCGTTCTTTGGTCGGTGCTTCTCATACTGTTTATAATTGCGGAGGCGGTGACCGTCCAGCTTGTTTCCATCTGGTTTGCCGTAGGCTCTCTTACCGCACTGATCTCAAATCTTTGCGGTGCCGGTACACTTTTACAGGCGGCACTTTTTGTAGGTGTGTCATTTGCGGCACTTTTACTGACTCGTCCGCTCGTCAAAAAATTCTCTTCTCCTAAAATACAGCGCACAAATCTTGACCGCATTATAGGCGAGAGGGCGATAGTCACGGAAGAAATAGATAATCTTCGTGCCATAGGTATCGTAAAAGCCGACGGAAAATCGTGGACCGCACGCTCGGCTGACGGAAGCATTATACCGGCGGGAAGTGTCGTCGAGGTGAAAAAAATCGACGGCGTTAAGCTGATAGTCGGTTTAATACAGAATAAATAAAAGAAAGAGGTATTTTATTATGGCATGGCTCTATGTTGTTTTGGCGATAGTTGTAATCGCACTTGTCGTCGTAATAGCAAATCTGAAAATTGTACCGCAGTCAAAGGCGTATGTTATAGAGCGTCTCGGTGCATATCTCACAACGTGGCAGACAGGTTTCCACGTTAAAATCCCGTTCTTTGAGAGAATAGCCAAGGTCGTTTCCTTAAAAGAGCAGGTCGTTGATTTCGCACCGCAGCCTGTTATCACCAAGGATAACGTAACTATGCAGATAGATACGGTTGTATTCTTCCAGATAACCGATCCCAAGCTTTACACATACGGTGTTGAACATCCGATTTCGGCTATCGAAAATCTTTCGGCAACCACACTTCGTAACATCATCGGCGAGATGGAGCTTGACGCAACTCTTACTTCGCGTGATACCATAAATGCAAAAATACGCGTTATCCTTGATGAAGCCACCGACCCATGGGGCATTAAGGTTAACCGTGTCGAGCTTAAAAACATCATTCCGCCGCGTGAGATTCAGGACGCCATGGAAAAGCAGATGAAGGCAGAGCGCCATCGCCGTGAGGCAATACTCACCGCAGAGGGCGAAAAGGCAAGTAAGATACTTGTGGCAGAGGGCCATAAGGAGTCTCAGATACTCAACGCCGAGGCAGAAAAGCAGGCGGCAATTCTTCACGCCGAAGCTGTTAAAGAAGCTAAAATACGTGAGGCAGAGGGTGAAGCCGAGGCTATACTCGCGGTGCAAAGGGCAAATGCAAAGGCTATCGAGCTTATAAACGAGGCTGCTCCGAGCGACGCCGTTATAGCAATAAAGAGCCTTGAGGCCTTCTCAAAGGCTGCCGACGGTAAGGCTACTAAGATTATTATTCCTTCGGAAATTCAGAGCCTTGCGGGGCTTGCCGCGAGCCTTAAAGAGCTTGTGACGGAGCCTGCCGCCGCAGAGAAAGCCGACTCCGACAAAGAGAAAGCCGAGTAAATTAACAATTTGATTTTAACACCGCCGCAAAAGAACGTTTCCGTGAAAAGCTCTTGCGGCGGCTTTTTTGTAAATTCTCTAAAGTTTCGTATAAGCTCTTGCAATATCGAAAAGATTATATTATAATAATATCACCTTAATTTGGTCGTGTGCCGTGCGGGTCCTGTGCGACAGAGCTCCACGAACCATGTCAGGCGGGGAACCGAGCAGCATTAAGTGGTCAGCCTGTGCGCCACAGTCCGCCTGCACGGTGCATGACCAAGTTAAGGTCTTTATTTTTGTTATGAAGCCGAAAAGTGCCGGCGTTTTTCGTGCGGCACAAAAGCGGGAGGTGTGAAAATGTATCAGGCGTTGTATCGTAAATATCGTCCGCAGACCTTTTCCGACGTCGTCGGGCAGGAGCACGTTACCGAGACTCTCAGGAACGCGGTTAAATCGGGCAGACTGTCACACGCCTATCTTTTCACCGGTTCTCGCGGAACGGGCAAAACCTCCTGCGCCAAAATTCTCGCAAAAGCGGTCAACTGTGAAAATCCCGTGGACGGCAATCCGTGCGGAAAATGTGCCGCCTGCCGCGGTATAGACGACGGCTCGATTTTGGACGTAATCGAAATAGACGCTGCGTCAAATAACGGCGTTGACAATATCAGAGATCTCCGCGAGGAGGCAAATTATACGCCGTCCGCCGTAAAGTACCGCGTGTATATAATAGACGAAGTGCATATGCTCTCCGTCGGCGCGTTTAATGCTCTTTTAAAAACGCTTGAAGAGCCGCCCGAGCACGTCAAATTCATTTTGGCAACCACCGAGGTGCATAAGCTGCCGTCTACGATTTTGTCACGTTGCCAGCGTTTTGATTTTAAACGCATTTCGCCCGAGGATATAGCGAAAAGGCTTTCATTTGTAGCCGATAAAGAAAATATTGATTTAACTCCCGAAGCGGCAATGCTTATATCGCGTATTGCCGACGGTGCGCTCCGTGACGCCTTGTCGCTGCTTGACAGATGCGCATCTTACGGAACCGAAATAACCGAAAAAGTGGCAAGCGACGCCGCAGGCATAGCCGGCAGAGAGCATTTGTTTGAGCTTGTTGACGCCGTAATCTCTCACGATTGCCCAAAGGCGCTCACGATAATAGATGAGCTTTACAATAATTCCTGCGATATGGAACGCCTTTTAAGCGAATTACTCTCTCATTTCCGCAATATGATGGTTGCGCTGACGGTGCCTAATTTCAGAGAACTCGTCATCTGCCCCGATTCCGAAATAGAGATAATACGCCGCCAGGCAAAGAACCTGACCCTTGAGAGCGTTCTCTCGTGTATGGACAGAATCGGCGACTCCATAGCCGAAATCAAAAGGGGAGCCGACAGGCGCACAAGTGCCGAAATGGCTGTTATCCGATTGACAAGCCCGAAGCTTGATACGGATACGGCGGCTGTTTTACGCAGAATTTCTGATATTGAAATGAAGCTTAAAAACGGCGTGTTTAAGCCTTCGCCAGAGTCTCGAGAGTCGGATTTTGCCGCAAATGTATCTCCGGTAAAGCAAAGCGAGCCGAACGAAGCGCAAACGCAGCAGGTTAAAAACGAAGAGCCCGAAAGCAAAGAGGCTTTTCCCGATAAAACGCCTGCCGCTTATGCCGAGTCAAACAATACGGAGCCGAAATCAAATGAGACGCCGCAAGATAAAAACCGTGAAATAAAATCGGACGAAGTGTTTGAAAATTGGGCTGAGGTCGTCGATATATTGTCGCGTACTTCACCGGCACTTACGGGATTTTTAAACGGCTCGACGGCGTTTGTTCATCCGGGCGGATTTTTACTTATAAAATCGTCAAATTCAATACTCGGTCAAATGCTTATGACAGGCAACTTTTCAAATGACATTGTAAAAGCCGTGCATGAGGTCAGCGGCAAAAAATACCGCATCGGCATATATAATGAGAATACCGAGCCCGAGCAAAAAAAAGACCCGTTAGAGGGGCTTTTGAGCAGGGCAAAGGATCTCGGCATCAATGTTATAGATCAATAAATAAGATTAAATTGGAAGGAAATGGTAATAATATGAAAGCAAGAATTCCGAACCAGGGTCCTACCGGAGCCAATATGATGAAAAAGCTCCAGGAAGTTCAAAACAATATGAGCGCGCTTCAGGATGAGCTTGCCGTTGCCGAATACAATGCGTCGGCAGGCGGCGGAGCGGTTGAGGTTACGGTAAACGGCTCGCATGAAATTAAAGCTATCAAAATCAAACCCGAGGTTATCGACCCGGAAGAGCCCGAAATGCTTGAGGATCTTCTTATGGCTTCTCTCAACGAGGCTATGCGTAAAGCCGACGAAACCGCAGAGCGTGAAATGAATAAGCTTACCGGCGGACTTAATATCCCCGGAATGGGCGGTATGTTTTAATGGGATACAATATCCCTGCGCTTGAAAAGCTGATAGACGAATTTCGCAAAATGCCGTCCGTAGGCACAAAATCGGCGGAAAGAATGGCGTTTTATGTGCTCGGACTTGACGATAACGGGACAGCTGAGCTTGCAAATGCCATAGTGACGGCTCACGAAAAAATACATCAGTGCAAAATTTGCTGCAATCTTACCGAAGATGAAATCTGCCCGATTTGCAGTAATGAAAAGCGCGACAGATCCACAATTTGCGTGGTCGAAAGTCCGCGTGACGTCATAGCGTTTGAGCGTACCCACGAATACCGCGGTCTGTATCACGTTCTGCACGGCGTTATTTCACCGATGAACGGTATAGGTCCCGACAACCTCACCGTTAAAGAGCTTCTTTTGCGTATGAATGACAGCGTAAACGAAGTCATTATGGCTACAAACCCCACGGTAGAGGGTGAGGCAACGGCTATGTATATCAGCAAGCTTTTAAAGCCCATCGGCGTAAAAGTAACAAGGCTTGCTTACGGTGTTCCCGTAGGCGCCGACCTTGAGTATGCCGACGAAGTAACTTTGATGCGCGCGCTTGAGGGCAGAAATCTTATATGATTAAAAGATTCGGCAGATAGCTGCCGATAATGTTGACGAAAGGTAAAACTTATGGCTGCCGAGCAAATCAAAAAAATTGCACAAAATAAAAAAGCCTACCACGATTATTTCATTCTCGAAACCTACGAGGCAGGTATAGAGCTTTTCGGCACGGAAGTCAAAAGTATACGCGAGGGCAGGATAAACTTAAAGGATTCCTGGTGCAGTATCGACGGCGGCGAAATATTTGCCAATTCGGTCCATATAAGCCCGTATGATCACGGCAATATTTTTAACCGCGACCCTCTGCGCGTAAAGCGCCTTTTAATGCATAAAAAAGAAATACACAGGCTCTACGGCACAATAAAACAGCAGGGGCTGACACTCATACCGCTGTCGGTGTATTTTAAAAACGGCAGGGCAAAAATGGAAGTCGGTCTTTGTAAGGGCAAAAAGAATTACGATAAGCGTGACGTTGCCGCCAAAAAGGAAGCAACGCGCACTATCGACAGAGAGCTGAAAGAGCGAATGAGATAATATATAAGGGGATGAAAGGATTTCGACGGGGTCTTTGAACCACGATAAGCGAGCAGCGGTGTGGTACCGCTTTAAACAGCCACAGTTTATTAAAAATAAACGACAAAGATTCTAAAGTTTTACTCGCTGCTTAAGTCAGCGGGTCGTTCCCTCCGAAGTACCGCGATCGGATAAGGAGCGTCATCAGCGGTAAATGTGAACGGGTAACCGCCTTGTAACCCGTCACACACAGCAGGGCTACCAAAGCGCATAGACCGCCGTCGGGCGATGTGCCTAGGGAATTTTAAATTGACGGATACGCTCGTAGAAATTTGTGAGGATGAGATTTCGGACGCGGTTTCGATTACCGCCATCTCCACCATAAAAGGCAGCCGAAAGGCTGCCTTTTTTATAAATCCCCAAGCGGTTTAAAAATAAAATGTAATTTGTCTTTTGTCTTTTGTCTTTTGTCTTTTGTCTTTGACCTTTACTTTTGTCTATGTCTGTGTCTGTGCCTGTGCCTGTGCCTGTGCCTGTACCTGTACCTGTACCTTTGCCTGTGCGCCCGTGCCTGAGTGTCTTTGCAGGCGGTTTTTGCTTGTTACGTATCGACACACTTTAGATATATATCAACTACGCTTGTGCTGATACGTAACACTTTTTCTGCTTGCAGCCGCAAATTCGTCAAATACCGTTTTATTCGACAAAACTGCCCAAAAAACAAATTGACAAACAGGGTAATTTCGGTTAATATTGTTGTGTAAACTTACTTTGTTAATATTTTACAGTGTGCACCCTGTACGGGCGGCGCTGTCGATGTGGATAAAGAAGAGGGCAAGCCCATGCGGCGAATTTCAGGGGGTAATAATAAAAACTTCCAAGTGCGGTAAATTAAAAAATTTTAAATTTACGCACGGATAATATCTATGATATTGTCCGTTTTTCATATTTTCGATACTTTACTTTTTGCGGCAATCAAGTAATTCGGTTGCCAAAAGGGGCTTATATATTGTTCTCTATAATTAACTCTTTAAACACATCGTCATATATTTCTTTAATATTGTTGATAATCACCACACTCACTTTCTATTTAATAAAAGGCAAAATAAATAAACCTGGGCGAATAGTTATTGGTTGTGAAATAATTCCAATGATTATGTTGATTGTAACCAGACTTTTAGAAGAATATAGACCATACGACACTCTTTTATGTAAAATCAGCCTTATTGCAACATTCGTATCCGGTGGAATATTTTTTATTGTACTAATTGTTATGGCATATATTGCAAAGAAAAGCGTTAAAGCGACATTATTATCGGTGCCGTGTGCATTAAAAATTGCAATGACAGGAGAAATGATTTATGAAACGCAGAAGGGTTATATTTATTTTACATATCATTTCTTTGATTGATTTAAGTCTCAATATATGCTCATTTGCCATGAATACGGGTTTTTCAACAAGCGAACCTGACGAAAAAAAGCAACAGGATTTTTTAGCCGGAAATGCCATATCGCTGACGTATGAAGAACCGAAAAAACATATAATTTCGTGTTTTGACGTAAGTGAGAGCGGATTAGTAGCAGTTGGCTCCTCTACTTACGGTAACCAATACATATATGTGTATGATGCAACCGGAAAATTTCAATATGGATATGCTTTTAATAATCCGGGGTCTTACGGCTTGCAATGGGACGGTTCTGATTTGATAATTTATTTTGTTCGCAGCGATATTGCGGCTTTGGTTGATTCAACGGGCAATATCAAAGAATTAAAAGTCATAGACGATACCGAAGCAAACAATTCGTATTGGAACAAATATGTGTTTGCAAAAGAAAGAACACAAAACGGTAATACATATACAATGAAAAGCGATATGGGCTTACTCAATATTGTTGCAACGGGTTATTCGCAAATAATCATAACAGCCCCCGACGGGCAGGAAACAATGATATATGATGTCAGCAAGGCTCAAAAGTCGGGAACCGTCCTTAAAATTACAATTGCGGTGTTGGTTGTGGGCGCGGCAGTATACGGGTTAACGCGTGAATTTTCAAAAGCTAAAAAGCGCGCAAAATAACTGTATCATTTTGCCGATGACAAATACCGATTGTCCTCAAACATTTCAAAGTAGAGATAATAAAAACTTATGCACACCGCACAAGCAATATTAAATGAGAGGTTTTACAATGATTGAATTTACGGGTTATTTAACAGCAAATGCTCTAAAACACTCTCCGCAATGGGAAAAGACGTTCACTTTTTATGACATAAGCCAAGAAAGCGCCGGAGTTTCAACCGTTTATTCTTTTAAAGACAGAAAAATCTGTGGTACCGGTCATAACTTCATAAACGATTTTTTCGTTGACAATACCATTCAGTATATCGGCGGAAAAATCTATGCGTTCGGTGAATGTGCAGATGATTTAGGCGGTGCATATGCTGTTCTTTTGGAATATGATTTACAGCAAAACAAATGGTTGTATGTAACATCTATTTACACGTATAGTCCGGCTTCGGAAGCCTATATCATTCCGTCGGCTTAACCGTAAACGGTACTGAAATAGTATTGCAAAAGCCATAATTTGATACGTTAATAACCAAAAAAACAGTTCCTGCTTTTCCGGGTATCCGCGGGCAGAAACTGTTTTTTTTCGGGCGATTTTGAATTTGTTACCTGTGTGCCTTTTTGACGTATCGGCGCAAAAAGCAATACATATTTGTTTTTTCGGCACGGTTATGGTAAACTAATGGTATAATTTTTTCGGAAAGCTGCGGTGATAAGCTGTGATAGATAAAAAATATGCAGATTACTCATGGGAAAAGGCGAGTGCGCTGTTAAATATCGATTCTCCGACAGGTTTTACTCAAAAAGCCGCCGAATTTGTTAAAAAAGAATTTTCGGCTCTCGGATTTCCTGCCGAATACACGGTAAAGGGCGGCGTTCTTGCCGACCTCGGCGGAAAAGACAAAAACAACGCCTTGCTTTTGGAGGCGCACACAGATACCCTCGGCGGAATGGTCGCCGAAGTCAAGAGCAACGGCAGGCTCAGAATAACGCCCCTCGGCGGTATGAATGCCTGCAATGCCGAAACGGAGAACGTCAAAATATATACCCGTTCGGGCAAAATATATGAGGGCACGCTTCAGCTTTGCAATGCTTCAATTCACGTTAACGGCGATTTTTCGACTGTTTCGCGCACTTGGGACAGCGTCGAAATCGTCATCGACGAGGACGTAAAAACCGATGAGGATACAAGAAATCTCGGTATAGAAACGGGCGATATAGTTTGCTTTGAACCGCGTACACGCCGTACCGAATCCGGGTATTTAAAGAGCAGATTTCTTGATGATAAGCTCTCTGTGGGCATATTGCTCGGTTTTGCAAAATACCTTAAAGACAACGGTATAGTTTTACCGCGGTGTGTGTATGTGCACGTTACCGTTTATGAGGAGGTCGGTCACGGCGGTTCTTCGACGGTGCCGGGTGGAGTTACCGAGGCAATATCGGTCGATATGGGGTGCGTCGGCGACGGATTGAAATGTACGGAAAAGCAGGTGTCCGTCTGCGCTAAGGATTCGGGCGGACCTTACAGCTATGATACCGTAGGCAAACTGATTGAAGCCGCAAAGGCAATGGGTGCCGATTATGCCGTTGATGTATATCCGCATTACGGCTCGGATGTTGAAGCCACATTGCGTTCGGGCGCAGATATACGACACGGGCTGATAGGAGCCGGAGTTTATGCGAGCCACGGCTATGAACGCAGCCATATAGACGGCGTTTACAATACTCTGAAGCTGCTGTGCGGTTATTTGAATGTATAAATATTAACGGGGCTGTAAATTTTTACAGCTCCGTTTTTGCGTGAATCGACTTTATTTTATATCGTCGAAGTATGATTTGAATTCTATCTTCAACGGGCTTTTCGGGAACAGCTCTTTATACAGAGCCAAAAAGTAGTCGTCCGTCATACTTGCTATGTAATCCGTAACTATATCGTTCGGCTCTTCGTCAGAGTATTTTGACTCGCCGTAATATCTTACATTGCTGTTTATAAAGTCGATATGGTGGCGGAATATGAACGAGTTTTTGTCGCCTCGCTTCAGTTCGTCAAGCAGTTTATAATATACCTGCTCAAACATAGGCTTTATGCAGTCGTCATATTCTCTGTTGACGGCGTCGTTTTGGTAAATTACTTTATAATTTTCGCTCTTTGCCGTTACAAGGTCATTATACGCATTTTCGCTCAGGGCTATATAATCCTTGCCGTAGCTGTTGTTTATTATGTCAACCGTCAGATTGTTGATTATTTTAGCATTATTGGTGCCTATAAATTCCGTTTTGAATTCATAATCCTTGTCAACTATTCCGGCGGTTACGGCGTCCTGACGGTCTTTGCCGATATATGCTATCATATCGCATATCCTGACGGTGCACCCCTCAAGCGTCATAGGTATCAGCTTTTTTATTGCCGGGACGCCGTATTTATAGCAGTCCTCGGTTTGACCGTCGTATTTTTCGAATGTCTTTTTGTAATCGGGCTTGTACTCCTGCTGTTCAAATTCTCCGTTGTGGCAAATAATTCCGTCCAGCGTCTGTAAAGTAAGATTTCGGCGAAAAATGCGGTCGAGAACGCGCACGCTGTGGACGTTATGATTAAAGAATCTGCCTGTTTCGTTATTGTATAAATCGTTTAACATTCTTTCGCCGGCATGACCGAACGGTGTGTGCCCTATGTCGTGACCGAGTGCAATCGCCTCGATAAGGTCAAGGTTAAGCCCCAAAACCGCGCCTATGTTACGGGCTATGCGCGACACAAGCTGAACGTGCAGCGCACGCCTTGTTATATCGTCGTTGCAGGTAAACGAAAACACCTGCGTTTTGTCGGCGTATCTGTTGTAGTACGGTAAGTGCAGTATTTTTTCGGTATCGCGTACAAACGTCGGACGCCAAAGATTTGCCCTGTCGCGCGAGTTATCGCGTCTCTCGGCGTTTTCGTTCCTGAAAGCGTAGGGATTTTCCCAATGATTTTTGCGATCCTCAATTATTCTCTTTTGCAAATCTTCGTTTACCTTGTCATATTTGATATCCGTAAAAACCACCTCTTTAAACAGTTTATATATCTTTGTATTTCCGAAAAGCACCGCAGTATTTGAAGTCTACAGGTGCTTTTTTATATATCAGCGTGTTTCATTATTATGCTTTGTTTTTCCGCCGAACAGGCAAAACAACGTCGCAATTACCGAAAGAGCAAGCCAGAATATAATTACGCTGTTCCATGTTTTACTCTGCAAAAGCTCACCTGCCACTTGATTCATGGCGGCGCAGCCTATGTATGCCGTCGCATTGAGTATTCCGGCAGCCGTGCTGACGTTTCCGTGCTTGGCAAAGCGCAGCGGAACAATGGTTATAAGCATTACATTTACCGCAAACATACAGTTTGTAACCGCAACCATCGAGATAAGCGAGAGTATAAGACTTTTTCCGGCGGATATAAACAGGATTATTAAAAATACAAATGACGCAGCAAAAAATACCGCAGATGTTTTGGCTTCGCTGTGAAGCTTGTTGTTGACCTTTTCGGCAATAAATGCGCCCGATACGTTTATAATCGGCAGTATCATTGTAAGAAGAAGCGAAAATGAAACTCCCGAGCCGAATTGCGATGAGAAAAACTCAGGCACCCATTGCGTAACGCTGTCTTTTAAGGTGCCCTGAACTATTATCGGTATCAAAAGTACGGGCACACCGCCGCAAATGAGAATTTTCACGGATTTTCCGAGCTTTATGGGCTCTTTTTTTGCCGTATCTTTTCCGTTTAAATGAAGCTTCCCCGTGCCGAAAAGCCAGACGAATGAAACCGCCGCCAGTATAACACCGCAAACAAGAAAAACATATTTCCACGGCAAAAATAACATCGTGATAAGGCTTACGGCGTAACTCAAAACCGTGCCCACGGGTACGGTTGTTGACATTTGCATACCGAATTTGTCTTTTGTCTCTTCGTCATATTGAAGCGAGGCAAGCTTTAATATCGGCGACCATACAAGCGACTGAAAAAGACCGTTTGCCGCCCACAGGGTCAAAAGAAGAGGGTAGGAGTGAAAAAAGAAAATAAGTATATTGGATATCGATGATAATAGTACACCGCAAAAAACCATATACTTTGTGTCGAGCCTGTCGCCTATAATACCGCTGACTATCTGCCCCAAACCGTAGCATATGAAAAATGCCGACGAAACCGAAGCTATAAGGTTTTCCGAGAGGACGTTACCGGAAATCAGCGACGGAATAACAGATGAAAAATTCAGCCTGCATATGTATGTTGCACTGTATGCGAGCCAGCACAGAAGAAAAATATCCCTGTCTCGCCGAGTTTTATATCCGAGACAAGCTTTCATTCGTGCATCTCCGTTTTGCCGTTATAGTTTTTACCTAAAAATTTAGTGCTTACGGGCTTATTTGTCGCTATCCAGACAGTGCGCTCCTCAAGGCTCTGTCCGCCGTGCCCCTTGCCTTTTCCGCCGTGATCGTTTGAAAAAACAATAAGCCATTCTTCGTTTAAATTCTTTTCGCGTTCCTTTATTATTTCCGTTACCTGATGCGAATATATGTCGCAAAGCAGAGCCGCCGAAGCGTATTCACGGCATTTCGGAGAAAATTCAAATTTGTGCCCTGCGCCGTCTATGCCGTCATATATACCGCAAACAATGTCGTCGCCGTCTTCTATGCGTTTAAGAACATAATCTCTGACAACGGCGTCGCCCAAAAGTGCGTCGGGGGTGACTTTAGGAGCGGTGAAATTTATGAATTCAGCCGAAACCTTACTGCCGGACGGAGCCGTAATGCACTTTTTCTTGCTTGTATCGCAGTATGTCAGTTTCATTTCGGGGTGCTCCATGGCGTATTTTACTTCGGGATAGAGGTTTATATCAAAAAACGGGGACCAGTCAAAATTCAGCGAAACCGAAAGTCCCAGCTTAGCATATTCCGTAAGAAAGGTAAGGTGGTTCATATTTTTTGTGTCGTTGTTTGAATCAACACCGTTATCAACTCCCCAAACGCCCGTAAACTGAGCAGCCCAGCCTGCGGAGGTTGAGGTTACCTGCTGTGTATTTGTGCCGGTTTCACCGCCGCAGTAGGCAAGGTACAGACCGCCGTTTTTCATTACATCTTTAATTCCGCTGTATGTTACGCTGTTTTCGGAACAGTCAAACGCGTTTTTCCTTTCGGCAATACATCTTGCCATATCTGCACGCATACCGTCGTAGCCGAGAAAAAGCACCTTTGCGGTTTTACCGTCCTTTGTTATCGCTTTGCCGTCTTTTAAGATGCAACTGTTAAGAAAATCGTGCACCAACCAATAAACTGTCGTACACGGAGCGGATTCTTCAAATTTGTTGCTCCAAACATCGCCTTTGAGCGAATTTTCAAAGTCAAAGGCGGAGCTTACGGGGCTTATAAGCTTTTTTACGGTGCGCGGAAGCTTTCTGCCGCTTGATAAAAACATCTTAACAAAATTTCTCATAATTTTCCTCCGGGTGCCGTAAAAAATTCGCCTTTTACAGCCCTGATTCATATATTTATAATTATAACAGAACAAAAATAAGTGTCAATCAAACATACATTTTTTCATAAATAATTGTTATTTTCTCGGCAAAATGGTATTATAATTATCTGAACGGAAAAGGGGTCTGTCAATTTGAAAAAACATACAATAGTTATAATTGTTCTCATAGCTGCCGCTGTTTTTGCGGGCGTGTTTGTGCTTATACCTCAGATGGCGTCTCTGTCGGACTACGGCAAAGACGGTGAGGCGGTATTTACCGTAACCGACATCGAAACGGCGGATTATCCGGGCGACGGAACCGTTGACCGCTTCGTCTCTTCATCTAAGGAAAAGAAAGATATTATCGAAAATAAGGAAAATTATGTATTTTTGACCGTGTACGGTGAGGTCGAAAATACGAGCGATAAAATGATTAACTGTATAGAAATTGAGTACTTGTCGCTTGCACAGGACTACAACAATGTGTATTTTGAAAAACATATGCCCGACGAATACTACCGCGATTTTTCGGTGCTCTCGGGCAAATCGCAAAACTACGAGTTCAGCGCGGCGGTATCAAAGAGTTCGTATGAAAAAATGATTGCCGATGAAGCGCTGTCCGCGGACAATGTGTTTGTAACGGTGTCCTGTAAAACCGAAAACACCGCAAGATAAGGATGAACACTCAGCCAATTAAAACGGAGTTGTGAACATAAGTTTCACAACTCCGTTTTTCTACCCGATAACTTCAATATCCTTTATCCGCATTTCATCGCCGGTGACGAGATACGTATCATCACTGCCGCAGTGCGGACATTTTTTTGCGTATTCGGTAGTTTTATATGTTTTTTTACAGTCGCGACAGTAGGAGAGACCCTCAAGAATTATCATTTCAAGTTCGGTGTCTTTCATATAATCCGTCTTTTTCTTTGCCCATTCAAAGCAATCCGAAAAATATGACGGAACAATCGATGAAACCTCGCCTATTTCAAGAGTCAGCTTAGTGACCTTTTTTACGTTGTTTTCCTTGGCAATCTCTTCTACTCTGTCTATGACATTAAGAACTATACCGAGCTCGTGCATAGCTTAACCTTTGTCACTGTGCGCTTTTTTGTAGGCTATGTGCTTCTTTTTAAGCTCTTTTGCCTCATCCGAGCCCAAGTGACCAAGTATCTTAAACGCACGTTTTGCGGAATAGCCCATAAGTCCGCCGACCTTCTTTTCGGCAACTCTCATATCGGTGCATTCCGGATGATCGCGTACAAGATGTATTGCGTCAAATTCACACTTTGTGGTGCAAAGACCGCAGCCTATACACTTGTGCGGGTCAACATACGATGCGCCGCAGCCGAGGCAACGGCGGGTTTCGGTTTTAACCTGCTCTTCGGTCAAATCGAGATGTGCGTCTTTATAGGACATCTTGTAGTCGATGTTTTCATCCATACCGGCTTCCTGACGTCCTGCCGTATCGTAAGACGGATATGTGAGGTCGTCTTTGTTAAGCGGCGTGAAATTGCGACGGTCACGACCTATGGTCATTGAAGCGTCGGGGCGTACATGACGATGTAAGCTCTCAGCCGCCTCGTGACCGGCTGCAATTGCGTCTATTACAAAACGCGGACCCGTAAATACGTCGCCGCCGACAAATATGTCGGGATCGTCCGTCTCGTATGTGAATTTGTCCGCAACGGGGTAGTTGCCGTGCCAGAATTTAACTTTTGAGTTCTCAAGCAGGTTGCCCCATTCAATTGCCTGACCTATGGCAAAAACGATTTTGTCCGCTTTTATTTCAACAGTTTCGTTTTCGTCATATACGGGAGAAAATCTGCCTGTCTCAGGGTCTATCGTGCGAAGACACTTCTTAAAGATGATACCGGTAACTTCTCCGGCGTCGTTTACGGTGACTTCTTTCGGACCCCAAGAGGGATTTATGCCGACATTTTCTTCTTCGGCTTCAAGTATTTCTTCGTTGCTTGCAGGCATGGTGTCACGCGATTCAAGACAGAACATCTTTACGTCTTTCGCGCCGAGACGGTGTGCATTGCGCGCGCAGTCTATTGCAACGTTGCCGCCGCCGACTACCACAACACTGCCCGAGAATGTATCCTCGCGGTGCTCAAAGCAGTGGCGGAGATATTCTACGGCGATAGCGGTGCCTTTTGCGTCATCGTTTTTAACGCCCGGACGTTTGCCGCCCTGGCAGCCTATGGCAATGTAAAACGCCTTGTAGCCCTGTTTTTTGAGTTCGTCTATGGTGACGTCCTTGCCGACTTCAACGCCGCACTTGATTTCTGCGCCGAGAGCCTTAATTATGTCGATTTCGGCAGCGATAACATCTTTTTCGAGCTTGTAACTCGGAATACCGTATGTCATCATACCGCCGGGAATGGGATTTTTCTCAAATACCGTCGGCTTATAACCCATCTGAGCGAGATAATATGCGGCGCTGAGTCCTGCGGGGCCGCCGCCGATGATGGCGATTTTCTCGTCAAATGAACCGTGAACCGACTGTACCGTCTTTTCGGGAACGTATCTGTCCTCTGCTTTAAGGTCGAGATCGGCTACAAATTTCTTTACTGCGTCAATTGATACCGGATCGTCAATCTTTCCGCGTGTACATTCGCTCTCGCAGCGCTTGTTGCATATTCTGCCGCATACTGCCGGGAATGGGTTTTCGGTCTTTATCATAGCGAGTGCTTCACGGTATTTGCCGTCTCTCGCAAGGCGAAGATAAGCCTGTACCGGAACATGCGCCGGGCACGCGGCTTTACAGGGAGCGGAACCCGTGGGATATGTATTTGACATACGTGCCGTGTCGCGGTAGTTTTCATCCCATGCGTACGGACCCCAAATGTTGTTGTCCGGCAGGGGAGCGTGCTTGTATTTGAAATCCGTGCCGTCCTTATGGCAGAGCTTCTGGCCGAGCTTAACGGCGCCTGCGGGGCAAGTTTCAACGCACTTGCCGCACGCCACGCAGTTCTCCTTTGTAACCTTGGCGGTATAGGCGCTGCGTGAAAGATAAGGCGTGTTAAACAGAAGCGATGTGCGAAGAGCGTTGCATATTTTGACATTGCAGTTGCAGATATCAAATATCTTATTTTCACCGTCAATATTGGTTATCTGGTGAACATAGCCGTTCTTTTCGGCGAGCTTAAGTATCTCAAGCGCGCGTTCTTTTGTTATGTAATGAGCTCTTCCGGTTTCAACGGCGTAATCCGCCATATCGCCGAGCTGTATGCACCAATCGTCAAAATCGTCCGTGCAGCCGTCGCCCAAAACAGCGCGTGAAGCGCGGCAGGAACAAATACCGGCAGAAATATGACCCTCATATTTCTGAAGCCAATATGAAATATGCTCAAGATCCACCGATTCGCTTTTGGCGTCTATGGCTTTTTCAACGGGAATGACGTGCATACCTATGCCGTCGCCTCCGGGAGGCACCATCTGAGTGATACCTGCAAGCGGAATAAACGTCATTCTCTCAAAGAATGAGGCAACAGCCGGATTTTTGGCTATTCTGTCAACGGAAGAGTTGAAAAGCTCGGCTGAACCGGGTACGTAAAAGGGTATGCGGTAACGTCTGATTCTCGGACGGTCTTTAAGCTCGTGATTGTGGTCGTAATTGTCGCCGTAGTCATATTCGAGAATACCTATATATGACATCTCGTCAAGAAGCTTTTGCAGATCGATAGCCTCATACTCTTTGTTCATTGCGAGCAACTGCTCAAACGTGTAGTGCTTGCGAAGCTTCATTTTGTTCGCAACATCGCACATTTCGGGTGTAATCACCTCGCGCAGACCCCAGTATTCGGGATCGTCCGACGTTACTCCGCCTATTTTGTGAGCCACAACGTCGGTGATCTTTTTACCGAGTTTTAAATAGCGCTTATCGGGATTTTTGTCACCCTGATATTTGCTGATGATTTTTTTATTCTGATCGGGCATACTTTTATGTCTCCTATTTAAAGAATCTTCTTACTAAGTCGCGGCTGTACTCAACGGTTTCTTCCATATCGCCGAATGCCATAACTTCACCGGCATAGAATGTGTTGTCTTTGCCCTGCATAGCCTCAACTTTTTCATACCAGCCGTCGGCATAATCCTTGCTGCCTACGTGCGGGAAATAGTACCAGTCGTCTATGCGCTCAATCCGGTCAACCTTAAGACCGCACAGCTCCATATCTTTAAGAGTTGTTTCCTTGGCTTTGTCAAATGGAACATCCTCCATACCCTCGTGGTTACGAAGAGTAAAGGTAACAAGCGGCTGATCTGTTACGCCGTCGGACCAACGGTGATAAAATACCATAAGGTGGCCGCGTGTCTCGTTAGTCATATTTTCAAAGAAGTAATATGAAATTTCGGGAGCGTTGCCTTCTTCGGGGCGAACAGCCATTGTAAAGTATTCCTTATGTACGATTTTTGAGAAGAGGTCTTTCTCTTCTTCGCGCGGATCGCCGTAGCCGAGGAACAGCTCAAGAGGAGTACATATTATGAGCTTGTCGAATTCTTCGGTCTTGCCGTTTACCGTTACAAATACCTTATCGTTTTCTCTCTTGATGTTTGTAACTTCGGAATTTAAGAGCGCCGGGTGTTTAAGGTGCTTGTTAACGCCCTCCCAAATGCTCTGTGTGCCGTCGTACCAAGTCCACAGTTTACCTGTCGAAAGGAACTGCTTAACGGTGAATGCGTCAAGATATTTTACTACATAAGCGGCGGGGATTTCATCGAAATAGCCGTAGCCGAAAGAAGTAAAGGGGCCTTTCCAAACGGTAGAAGCGTCCTCACAATGGTTGAGCTTCAAAAACTCCGAGAACGGCATTGAAAGATCTTTAAGGTTGGGGTTAACACCCTCGATGTGTGCAAGCTTCATTTCGGGAGAGGGGCAGGGGCCTTCATAGCGTCCCTCCGAGACTCCGCGGTGACCGTTTACATCATAGCCCTTGTACTTTGTCTCAAGAAGCTTTGACATCTTTTTCATCTTGGTTATCTTCTTGAGCATAGCTATAGGCGACATTTTCTGAGGAGTGCCGTCTACTTTCATAAATTTACGTCCCATCGGGGGGCCTCCGACGTGTGTTGTACCGCCGAATTCCTCACATTCGTGAACTGCAAAGTAAGTGTCACAGCCCATTACCGCGCCCATCTCGATGGTGCGGTCCTCCCATTTTCCCTGGGCATTTTTAACTTTCATTTTCGGAGAAAAAGCTTTACCTCCGACGCGGTCTGACTTTTCATAGATCACATAGTTATCATACCCGTTTTTTTCAAGGTACATTGCCATGCTGGTGCCGGCAGGGCCGCCGCCGATAATGCAGATGCGCTGATTCTTGTTTTCCATAAAAAGGATCTCCCTCTCTTGAAATTTCGGTACGGAATTTAAGGAAACCAAAAAACGCCGTACCGGTTAAATCTTTAACAATTCAATTATAGTCTCGCAAAACTTTATCGTCAATAGGAAACTTTGGCTTTTTTAACTTTTTAGACGTCGTATTTTACATATTTTCACATCAAAAAAGTCGCTACAGCCGCATAATGCACAAAAGCTTGGAAACTGTTCATAACATTTGTCCCATATGGAACTAAAATTAAAACATTATATTGTTATATTGGAATTTTACAATTTATATGTTATAGTGATGCTATCGGTAGGATAATACAAAAAAATAACAGAAAACTGGTGAATTTTATGAATATAATTCCAAAACCGCAAAAAATTACGTTTTCCGGCAAATATGTACCGAAAGGCAGCGTAACTAAGAGCGTTGACGCCGATATGGAAAAAGAGGAATACTCGCTTGATATAAACCGTGACGGCGTTTTCTTAAAGGGCGGCAGTGAGCGCGCCTTACACTATGCCGATATTACGTATAAACAAATTCTGCGAGAGGACGGAAATATGCTCCCCGAATGTGAAATAAGGGATAAGCCCGTATTTTCTTATCGCGGCTTTATGGTGGACGTCTGCCGTCATTTCTTTACCGTGGAGGAAATAAAAAAGATAATCGATGCGGCGGCAATGCTCAAATTCAATTATTTTCATTTCCATCTTTCCGACGATCAGGGCTTCAGAGCCGAAATACAAAAGCGTCCTGAGCTTTCCTCGTTAGGCGGCAGCCGCGAGGGCTCACATTTCGGTAAAAAAGAAAACGACAACAGCGTTTACAGTCATTTTTATACTCGGGCACAGCTGAAAGAAATAGCCGAATACTGCAAGGAGCGGTATATTGAGGTTATTCCCGAAATAGATATTCCGGGCCACGCAAGCGCCATACTTCAAGCATATCCTGAGTTGTCGTGCAATAAAGAGCAGGTTAAGGCAAAAACAAGCCAGGGTATATTCAAAGATTTGCTCTGCGCCGGAAATCCCGCAACATTAAAGCTGATTTATGACATTTTGGATGAGCTTTGCGATATTTTCCCCGGCAAGTACTTCCATCTCGGCGGCGATGAAGCCCCGAAGGATAAGTGGAAGAAGTGCCCCAAATGTCAGTCAAAAATACGCGAGCTCGGGCTTAAAAACGAAGAGGAGCTGCACTGCAGTCTTGTAAACAGAGCCGCAGAGTATCTCGAAAAAAAGGGCAGACGTGTCATTTGCTGGAACGAAGCGGCAAACGGCGGTATTCTCGATAAAAACATAACGCTTGCATATTGGCTTGATAAAACGGGCATCTCGGTAAAGCGCGCAAATGAGGGCTGTCCCGTAATTATTGAAAAGTTTAAGCCGTATTATGCCGATTATCCGTACGGTATGTATCCGCTTAAAGATGTATATATGTTTGACCCGAAGAGCATAAAGGGTTTAACTGAAACAGGAAAAAAATCAATAGTCGGAGTGGAAACGCCGATATGGACGGAGTACATCACGGATTTTGAACGGCTTTGCTATATGTGTTTCCCGAGGTGGTTTGCCGTCGCCGATACCGCGTGGAACGGCAGAGACGAAAAGAATTACCGAGAATTTCGCCTTGCCGCAAAGTCTTACTGCGACGCGCTTAAAAAAATGGGCGTTTCTTCCGCTCCCGAATGCGATTGGGACGAGAGACCGCAAAAGCGGCTTCGTGAAACACTGGCATTTGCCGATAATCTTATGACAAAGAATATGCTGCGTCAGCTTTTAAATGTCGAAGAATAAACATAAACATAAACAAATATAAATAAGTATAAGCAACCCCAAACTCAAACTCAAACCTAAACCCAAATCCAACACCAATCCCAACCTCAAACAGGTGAGAATAACCGAAAGCAGGCAAAAAACACAAATAGGTGACTAAATACCGACAAGCAAAACAAATATCCGCCGTTCAAAAGGCAAAAAAACGCACCCCACTTTTGTGAGGTGCGTTTTGCTGCCTTTGCGAAAATTTGTAAAGAAAGTTCTTTATAAATGGCATTTTTGGTATATGCTTTACAGCTCCATAACCTTATATATCGTGTATCCGGCATCTTTGGCAAGCCGAACGAATTCACTAAACCTCTGCTCAGTCACACTTTTACTGGAGAATTCTTGAATTGGCAAATCGCTCTTCGACTTTGGGTGCTTTTGAATTTCTTCTACTACATTTTTCATATATGTTATTGTTTGGCTGAACGCTTCATTATTATACTTGAAAATATACTGATTGTTTTTTGAGTCCTCTGTTTCTGTAGGCATATTGATTTCTCCTTTGATTTTAATGGATTATTTGTTTTTTGATTGGGTATATATTCAATTTTTTTATAGAACAGTTAGTGGCTAGCTATCAAGATCAATCCACAAAGCCGGGCGGACATAGATATCGATATAACAATCAGCTTCGCATGGTATATAGTCAATATCGCCATCGTAATTAACATAAGCCTCACACCATTGATCACTTGCGGATGAGCGAAGATACCAATATACCGTCGTGCTTTCAGGATCTTCATCAAGACCGGGCGGAATTGTCTTTTTCATATAAACTGTTGGTTCACACTTCCTCGATTCACTATTGCTAAAGTATGTTTCTGCTTCATTCTGACTTAGAAGGAAAACTTTATCCTCTGTTGTAGAAGTTCCACTCTCGTGAATTCGGTTTGTAAATAACTTTGTATTTTGTATTGCGGTTTGTTCATCTAAGCTAAATGCTTCATAGTAAAAACCGTTATTAAGCCAATTACGTATTTCGCTATCTTTCCATGTTAAACTTGACGATGTTGTGTAATAATCGTGACATTCTATAGCAAATTTACTGATCAAAAGTAACGATGCTCCATTTTTATTAATAACGATCCATTCTATTGGTTCTGGTCCGTTTGAGAAGTTATTGTCTTGCTCATAAGAGCCAAACATAATAGTGTCCCCAACCTTTGCGTTTTTCCAATTGTTATCGAATTCTGTAGTAGTTAGTAAATAGCTATTCTCTCTTGGAGCAACAGTCCTTTGGCTGCTATATGCTAAATCACTAACTTTTTTATATGTTAAATTGCTACCGGGGATTTCGTTTGAACCTACTTCTATAAGATCTACCCCTTTATGCTGAAAAATAAAATTTGTTATATTATGGATTTTCAATACTACTCTATCATTATCAGTTTCACACTCTCCATCTAATCCTTCTCCTGTTTTTTGCCAATCAAAATAGCCGACTTTTTCATCCTTTACTCTGATAACAGATAAGGCTAAAGTTTTATCTTGTTCATTTACGTATAATCCTGTGATATCGTCAGTAACTTCTGGCACATTGTTTTTAATTTTTGTTAAGGTTAATCCTCCAACAACGAGAGTATCTTTGTCTTTGAATTCGTGCAAAATAAATTTATCTTCCATTGTACCAAAAAAGTCGGATTTTATAGCAACACCTACTTTGTCTGTGCTTTGAATATAATTACCATAACTCTGTAATTCTTCGTCTGTGTAGGAATCAGGATCCGAAATAACATAACCACTATATCCAATGCTCTTTAATTCTGAGGTTATAATAGAGGATATATCATCATTCTCCATGGTATCTGTCATCTGAACCGGTTTATAATTCACAGCGATTCCGTTGGGATGAAATTCCATAACAGTCCCATCGGAAGCAGACCATGTCCCTACAATATTCTCTTTGACATATTCTGTATTGATGATTAGCTTTTCTTTGACCGTTTCTATATCTAAGGCGGTGCTTTTGAAATGGTGTTTATCATTTGAGCACCCGGAAAAAATCAAAGCTATAATAACTACTAATAATATTCCTTTTTTCATCATACGGACACCTTATATACCCAAATCACATAACGAGCAGGAAGAAATATTATAATTTTTGTCAACAGTAATCTGAGCACTCATATCAACGCTTCCGCTTCCGCTGCCTTCAAGCCCTGCTCTTACTATAACCTTTGCAAATGCACCGCTGCCGCTGTCGAAACTTTGGTAGGAAGCTATTGATACACCGTGCTTACTTTGCATATGCTCGGAGATTGCGCCTTTATATTCCGATTCATTTTTTTCAGCTCCGTTTAGTGAAGTCACAACAAATGGTAAAGCAAGGAAAAACGCAGCAACCATTGCGCAAATAAATAATTTAAAACCATTCTTTTTAAACATAGTACTACCCCCGTACTTTAAATAATTTTTTAAATAAGTTCGCTGTTGATGATATCAACAAGCTTTTTCCCGATATCTCGTGTTATATGTATCGTGTCATTAGTCGTTGTGCGTATTATCAAAATGCCGTCTATGATTTCATATGTTGCCTCACTGTTAACAACACCGTTTAGCGTTGTTTCTGAAAGACCTGTATGCCTATCTAATTTAGTTATAATCGACATAAAAAATTCTCCCTAAAATCGTTAATCTGTTTTGATAAAATGTAGTAAATACAAAGATCATAATTTTTGTTATTTAAAAATTATTACTTTATGATTAATGAAAGCGGTATGTATTATAAATATCATCACGATCTACATATACAGGTCTATATCTGTATTTTGGCTTGAAAATATAACGGTGCTGCCATCTAGTTTGCGATTAGGATCAGCATAGCCGATAAACATGCAGTTATCATGTGAGTTTTTTGAAACAGCATTATAAGGCATTGGATATTCCTCCTAATACAATATTATTTGTGATGATGATGATAAAATCCCGGATAAAAATACCCATCTCCATCCGGAACACAATTACCGTTAGCATGCGAAGCGGGATATACTTTTGCAGTACCCAAAAAAGTACAGTTTTCTTGAGTACGATTAAGATTAGTTTTTTTATTACTGCTGCTACCATTCTGCGAAATAGCAGAAAAAACGATTGTTACTATAAACACAATAACTAAACAGGTAATCAACACTACAAGATTCCTTTTGGTCTTTGAAACAAACGCCGGAGTTGTATCAACATTGTTCTTTCCTTTAGCAACATTTGACATGCTCGGCTGAGAGTCAGAAAATGAATATATATCAATATTATCAAGCTTGAAAGCGACAGGTGCGCCGCATTTAGGACAACATCTTGCTTTATCAGATATTTCCGCCGAACATTCGGGGCATTTAATTAATGCCATATTTCATATCCTCCTATATTTTTTCCACATAAAAGCTGGCTCCGCCGGATGAAAGACCAATAGAAAACCTACTTACACTATTGGCAGGAGCAAATGCCTTCTTAAACGTGGTAAATCCGCCGCTGTAACGGATATAAAATGTAGTATCCGACTTAATTTTTACTTCAAAATGATCATTTGCCTTTAATTTTGCCACAATATTTCCGTCTTTATCTTTGATTGTATATTTTCCAAACAAGCCGATAAAATCATCAGAAGTTTGAAAAACTGCTTTTCCCTGGTTGATTTGTAGTTTAATGGGACATCCACAGTGAATACACTTCTCTGCCTTGTCAGAAATTTCATTGCCGCATTCAGGACATCTTATTAAAGCCATAATAAACTTCCTTCCATAAAATTAAATAAAAACCAACATTTGTTTTTCCTAATAACCAATACCCATTATAATTTTATTCCCCCTTGCTATGTCCAATTTATCACATAATCGCCATTATGTTGCAAACACCGGTACAGCGGTTGATTAAAAACTCTTGCAAATTGCACAACGGTGAAAAAAGGGCACAGAAATACAAGCCTTATGTAAATTGTCGAAGCAGGCAATGCTGAAGGCTTTGTTATTATGCTTATAAATACAGTTTTTCGCATCTAATCTTGACTTTTTATGTCTAATATGCTATACTGATCAATAATAAAAGTACTGAACTTTGTTTATTTATTCTTGAGCATACAACATAATGGCGATTATGTTGTATGCCGCTGATTTGGGCGGATTTTTTTGTTTTTAGGCTAAATTATCAAATGCATATTTTCCATTTTCTTGCGGTGCTCCGTGCCGGTGGAGATGATATAAATTCGTGTTGTGTTAATGCTGCTGTGACCGAGAATATCGGCAAGCTTGGCGATGTCCTTTTCAATTCCGTAAAACACACGGGCGAACAGGTGGCGCAGGTTATGCGGATACACCTTCCCGGGGTTTACATCTGCTTCTGCGCACAAGGCTTTCATTTCCCGCCAAATATTAGTGCGGCTTATAGGTTTGCCTGTCCGTGTCACAAAAATCATACCGCTTTTAATATTTTGCTCTGCTGCGTAGCGGAGCAATTTTTGTTTTAGCTCCTTTACGATAAAAACCGACCGTGTTTTTGCTTTGCAGTTCACAACTGCTTCACCTTGCTTTGCCGCCTCCACCGTTATATATTGTAGTTCACTGACACGAATACCCGTGCCGCATATCGTTTGCAAAATAAGATTGATCCGTTTATTTTTCTTGCGTTTCGCAGTTTTGCAAAGTCGTGCGTATTCTGCCTTTGTCAGTTCCCTATCTTCGGAGCAGAATACCTGCTGTTGCAGTTTTAATGATTTCACCTTTAAATCGTGCCATTCTAAAGAATTAAACAGACTGTTGATGCTTGCGAGCATAGAATTAACGCTCCGCACCGCGTAATTATTTCTCAAATATTTTTTATACGCTATCACTTTTTCTTTTGTTATTGCTGCGTTTTCGGTATACGCCGAAAACGCTTTCACATCGCGGATGTATTTTTCAATTGTTGACGTGCTTTTCTCTTGCAGCTCTAAATTTTTTCTGAAATCTTCAATAATATCTGCTGTTAAAATTCGTTCTTCCATTTTTTACCTCCGAATATTTTCTGATATTTTACCCGAAAAGTATATAACGGATCTACGGTAAGGCACTTCATTAGGCACTTACAAAACCGAACTCGGCATAACAAAAAGAGCAGACAACCGTCTGCTCGGTACATAAAATTCAGATGAAAAACAAAAATCGAGTATTCATAAAGTTAAATTCCTTATGAATACTCGATTTGGTGCCGATGACCGGACTTGAACCGGTACGGTATTGCTACCGAGGGATTTTAAGTCCCTTGCGTCTGCCGATTTCGCCACATCGGCGCATTTCATGCTTTGATATTATATTAAATTAAAGACTCATTGTCAATAATTTACTAAAATTTTTTCAAATGCAAACAGGTATTACGCACATATTTTGCACCGTGTTTTATTGACGGCGCAAAATTTATGTAGTAAAATATCAATAAGTTGTAAGATAAACCGCAAAAGCGACGCTTTTTGACGGCAGTCTTTACAATCGGGGCTTATACAGTTTAATATTTGATAAAAAATACGGTTTCGCGGTTCTTACCGCGAATTAAAAGGGAATCCGGTCAAAATCCGGAACAACCGCCATTACTGTGTTTGACGTAAGAGAGTCCGATCCATTGGAGCTTTCCGAGAAGGCGACTCTTCCCGTGATGTATGGGATCATAAGTCAGGAGACCTGCCGTGTTTTTATGGTTAAACGCAACTTTGGTGAGAAGAGTGCAGCCGATTTATCAGCTTATGATTTGTGCTGTCGGGGCACTCTTTGCCCGGCTGCGCAAGATTTTTTCGTTGGTTAATTTGTTGCACTCTCCCTGCTTTTCGGCAGGGAGAGATTTTTTGTGTCCGGAGGATTTTATGTTTGGCGACGACAAAGAAAAATGGGCAGTAAATGAGCTTGTGCGTAAATCGGAGGAGCTGAAAAGGCTTCCGCGAAAAGACGATTTCGATGACGCCACACGCTCGCGAATTAAGGCATTTTTAGGCCCTTGGCCGCGCGCTCTCGAAAAAGCCGGTCTAAAAACTCCCGGCGGGAAGCGCAAAAAGTAAAGAGTTTTGGAAGGAGTAAGGTATGTTAAAACCTAAAAAGACAGTAAAGAAATGTCTGTCATGGCTTCTTGCTCTTGTGATGATATTGTCTGTGATACCCGTTGCGGTACTTGCCGCACCGGCCGATTTTTCAATATCGTCGGCAAAGGAGCTGCTCGCATTCTCCGAAAAGGTGAACGGCGGTGACGACTTTTCGGGAAAAACAGTAGAGCTTACAGCCGATATCGACCTCGGCGGAGATGGCTCCGAATGGACGCCGATAGGCTCCTCGTCATCGGCATTCGCAGGAACATTCGACGGAAACAACCACGTAATCAGCGGACTATACATTTCTTCGGGTTCCGATGCGGGACTTTTCGGAAAGGTAAACGGCGGTACGGTTAAGAATGTTACGGTTAAGGGCAGCGTCAGCGGTTCTTCATCGGTTGCAGGCGTTGTCGGTTACCTCAACGCAGGCAATATAATCAACTGCGGAAATAATGCCGATGTCAGCGGTTCTTCGGGAGTCGGCGGCGTAGTGGGTTATGTCGGCGGCGCGTCCACCGTTTTTAGCTGCTACAATTCGGGCAATGTCAGCGGTACAACAGGCTACATAGGCGGCGTAAGCGGTCAGCATTGGCGCGCAGGCAAACTCGAAAACTGCTATAACACAGGTAAGGTATCTGGTCCTGCCTCTGTCGGCGGCGTAGCCGGCGGACACAAAGCGGCTTCTCCCGAGCTTGTAAATTGCTACAATGCAGGCACGGTTGAAGACTCGGCAGGTTACCAGAATAATATCGGCGCATTGATAGGCGCTACAAGAGGAACGGCGGAGAACTGCTATTATCTTTCCGCATCGTCTTTCGCGGCAACAGGCAATAAAGGCGATATTGACGGCACAACAAAGGTTGACTCCGTAACCGAGACTATGCTCGGCTTGGCATTCGTTTCGGGCAACACAAATCCGAAGCTTGCTTGGGAAAGTCTGGTTTCCGCAGATAAGCCCGTTCGTCCTTCATTCAGCGAGGGAACCGAGCTTTCGGCAAAACTTTCGGGTTACATTAAAGAGGCAGTCAAGAGCTCAAAAACCAAAGCGGGTCTCACTTCTGCCGACAGTCTTTTGGGCAATGAAAACTATATGGCAGGCGCCAGTTCTACGGCTACCGACTGGATGGCACTTGCTATGGGTCGTTACGGATATTTCGATTCCACAGACGGAAAATATACTTATCTTATCGACGACGGCACAGGCTACACCGACTATCTCAATGCCATGAAGTCATACGTCGAAAAGACATATGCCGAAAACGGCGGAACACTTCACAGCGTAAAGGCTACCGAGTGGCACAGAGGCGTTGTTGCAATAGCGGCTCTCGGCGGCGACCCCACAAGCTTCGGAACGTATAACGGTCAGCCGATAAATCTTATCGCGGACGGCAGTTATAACTGCAAGGTAAAGGGCGGCCCCGGCAAACAGGGCATAAACGGTTGGATATGGGGCCTTATAGCTCTTGATACCGGTATGTATGAAGTTCCGAGCGACGCCGCGTATCAGCGTGAGCTTTTCATAAAAGAGATACTTAAAATGCAGCTTACCGACGGCGTAGACGGCAATAAGTACGGCGGCTGGGTTCTCGGCGGTTACGGTTCATCGTCGGATGTCGATATTACCGCTATGGCAATACAGGCACTCGCTCCTTATTACAATGACGATACCGTATATACATATAAAAATGAAATTTCGGACGAGGAAGTTTCAAAAACGGTTCGTCAATGCGTGGACGAAGCATTTGACCGCTTAGGCTCAATGATGAACGATAAAGCGGGATTTACTTCCTGGAATACCGATAACTCCGAGAGTATAGCTCAGGTTATAGTTGCGCTGACTTCTGTCGGAATCGACCCACAAAAGGACAGCAGATTTATAACCTCAGACGGCTTAACGCTCCTTGACGGACTTTTGAGATTCCGCGATACAAACGGCGGTTTCTGCCATGTTGTCGGCAACGGCTGGAACAGTATGGCAAACGATCAGGCAACTTACGCCCTCGTAGCTTATTGGAGATTTGAAAATAAAATGAGAGCGCTTTATGATATGCGCGGCGACTGGAGTTCGGAAACCAAGGCGGCAATCGCGGACGCAGTCGGCGCCATAGATGCTCTTCCTCTGCCGACAGACGCAAATTATAAGTCTGCGGCAAAGAGCGCACTTGCAAAATTCCGTGCAGTTCCCGTAAACGAACGCAGATATGTAAATAATTATTCGGCTCTCGTTTCGGCGATAGAGCTTGTCGGCGGCGAAGGCGAGCTTGACTCAAATATGCCGTACATCTCTTCTATCGCGGTTACAAAAGCACCTGACAAGACAGAATATTATGACGGTGACTCTTTTGACGCTGCCGGTATGGAAGTTACCGCATATTACAGCGACGGAACGCAAAAGCCTGTAACGGATTATGAGATAATTTCCGGCGATTCTCTTGAAGTCGGAACTCAAAAGGTATGTATAAAGAGCGGTAAACTCAAGACCTTTGTAACGGTTACCGTAAAGGATAAAATCCCGTGGGAGGGCTCGGGCTCCGAGACTTCACCCTACCTTATAAGCACGGCGAAGGACCTTTATAATCTGTCATATTACGTAAATACCAAGCTTATGGCAACTACCAGTGTTTACTTTGAAATGACCGATAATATCGACCTCAGCGACTATGACAACTGGACTCCGATAGGCTCGGACAGAAATCAGTTTGACGGTGTATTTGACGGTGACGGATATGTCATAGACAATCTGACTTCTCTCCGCGGCGGACTTTTCGGAACTGTCTGCCAAAATGCCGTAATTAAGAATGTCGGTGTCGCAAGCGGCGAAATCGGCAAAGAAAATACATACACTTCATTCCTCGGCGGTATTGCCAAATGGAGTAACGGCGCAGACTTTATAAACTGCTGGAACGGTGCCGATATTTACGGCAGCGGTTATATGGGCGGCATAGTCGGTACAGTGCGCGACGGCGGCAAGAGTAACATCACGGGCTGCTACAACGTAGGTGCACTTCATGCAAGCAGCGGTCAGGCAGGCGGTATTGTAGGACATCTCGATACCACAAGGCGCGGTACTTCGGTTGAAGTTACCATAGACAACTGCTACAACCTCGGAAGCATCAACGGTGTTTCCTCAATCGGCGGCATTGTAGGACAGGCTCAGGACGGCCACACCATAGTCAATTGCTATAATGCAGGTAAGGTAATTTCCGCATCTGACGGACAGGCAGGCGCAATAGCAGGCTGGCTCACGAGCGATAACAAGGTTGAAAAATGCTACTATGACTCTTCCGTTATCGAAAACGGCATCGGAAACGGCGACGGAAGTACTATAGGCGAGACAACCGATTTTATGAAATCACCCGAATTTCTCGCACTTCTCGGCGAAAAATTCAAAGAAGACGAATATTCTCTTGTAAACGGCGGCTATCCTCTTCTTTATTGGCAAAAAACTTTCGATGCCGACGATATAAACGAAGTTGTCGAAAAAATCAACGACATCGGCGAGGTAACGGCGGACAGCGGCGATAAAATAAACGAGGCGAGAAACGCATATGACAATCTCGACGACGATTTAAAGCCGTATGTTTCAAATCTCGATGTGCTTTTGAACGCCGAAAAAGAACTTTCCGAAATAATAAGTCTCAAAGAAGCCAAAAAGACAGCGCTCGAGCAGCTCGAGAGCTACAAGGACGCTTCGGATTACACCCTCAACCGAGAGGCGTTTAATGAGGCTCTCGAAAACGGCAGAGCGGCAATAAAGAAAGCGAAGAACAAGGACGAAGTAAACACTGCTTTGATAAATGCCAAGGCGGCACTTGACGAAATTCCGACAGATGCGTCAATAGGAAACAATGACAACGAAAATGTCAATGTACCGTCGGTACCGAGCACAGACGTGAATCCGTCAAATTCCGGAGATACTGCCGATGCGGATATTAAGGGCGTTTCGATTCCCAAAACAGGCAGAATCGAAAATGCAGCGGTTGCATTTTTAATGTTCTCTTCTTTCGCGGCGGCAATAGCTGTTACTGCCAAAAGTAAAAAAGACGAAGAATAAGACTGATTGATTACGTACCCGACGGGGGCATTCGCCTCCGGCGGGTACATCGCTGAGGTTTGGTACGAAAACCGCCAAACCCAAAGCGCCGATTATCGGGGTTTTGCTCTATAAAGGAGGTATGTACCATGGATAAAGGCAGAATAAAAAAAGCGCTGATTTGCTTTGCCTTGTGTTTTCTGCTTATCCTGCCGTCGTCACAGGTGTTTGCCGCGGCGGGCCCGACGCTCAGAACCACGCTTTCCGACAATATAACTCAACGAGGAAGCAAAAAAACATTTGACGTATGGGCGAGAAATGCGTCAGGCGAAAAAATAAAAGCGACGGTTACGTTTAACGGCGAAAAGCTTTCGCCCACATGGGACGATAACGAAAAATCAAGCTATACCCTTAACTTTACCGTCGAGGGTGAAAATACGGTTGTCGTTTCGGCATCGTCCGACGGCGGGCGAAAAAAGCAACTTACATATCACATTAACTACGAGAAAGCGCGGCAGGGCGAAAAAATAGGCACGGCTGTCTGGAGCGTTGAAATGTTCACCATAGGCTGCGGATATCTCGTGTATCCACAAAAAGTGAATATATACGAGGGTGAGACGTCCGCTCAGCAGCTTTTGCGCCTGCTTAACGAAAACGGATATGTGGGTTATTACGGCGGCAGCGTAAGCTCTTCGTTTTACCTCGCATATGTAGCCGACGGTACGTCGTCTGCGGCGAGATATAACAATTATCAGAGGAGCTCGTCCGCTTCGTCTCCGAAAGCGCTCGGAATTTCACCGTCGATACCGTCTGTTTTGGTGCCGCATCTTAAAAGCACAATGACGTTTTGTGACCCTGCCGATTATGAGAAAAACTGGAAAGGCCATCTCGGTGAATTTGTAATAACAAACGGCTCGGGCTGGATGTATTCCGTAAACAATATTTTCCCGAATGTCGGCTTTGCCGATACGTACCTTTCGGACGGAGATATTGTCAGAGTTCAGTTTACTCTCGGCTACGGAGCGGATATAGGCGGCTTCGGCGCTATGGGAACTTCCATTCCGAATGTCGAAAATCAGCCGAAATCCGGCTATTTTTCGGTGGCGAATAAGGACTCGCTTACAAAAGCCATAGAAAGAGCCATTTATTCGGGACTTATAACGCGCTCAAATGTAAAGAATGCGTACTCCGCGGCATTATCCGTTGCCGAGACGCTTGACGCTTCGCAAAGCGCGGTCGATAACGCGGTTTCCGCAATCAATTCGGCACTTCAAAATCCGGGGTCGGAGACGAACTCCGCTCCTGCGGATGCTCCTTTGTCTGTCGGCGGCAGCGGCGCTCATGTGTCCTCAGGTGCGGCGTTAGGCGGCAAGAATGCGTCGGGCGGCGCGGCAGCCGCTTCCGGTGGGTCTGCCGATGCTGTCGCGGCTTCGGCTGCGGAGGAATCTGCTTTTTCCGAGACCGATGCGGAATCGGAAGAGATGGCCGAAGCTTCAGAGGCTCTTTCCGAGAGTGAAGAGAGCACAGAAAACGCCGCATCTTTGTCGGAAAACAAAAAATCAAAAACGCTTGCCACGGTAATTTGTTCGGTATCGGCATTTATCGTTTTGGCGGGCGGAGTATGCTTTATTGTGTTTTATGTAAAGAAACGCCGCAAAAACAAAAACGGCGAAAAAGAAAAATCTGTTAAGGAGAGCTCTTCCCAAAAATGACAAAACGTGTTATTTCGGTGATTTTATGCGCCCTGTGTGTTATATCCTCATTCTCTTTCACCGTATCGGCAAAAGAGAATAAAGACCATACGTCCGACAATTTCCTGAGCGTCGCGGACGGTATTATCGCATGGAAAAAGGCCGATAACGGCTCAGAGCCCGACGGATATTTGATTAACGATAAATATTTGGAAAACGCGGGTACAACACCGGGGGATTGGTATCCCATTGCTCTGGGCAGACTCGGAATACAGGATAACAACGAGGGCTACCTTGCGGTCATAAAAGACAGGGTAGAGGAGCGCTATCGCGAAAGCGGAAAGCTCAGCGCCGCAAAAGCAACCGAGTGGCACAGAATAGCGCTTGCCGTTCTCGCAATGGGCGGCGACCCGACAAATTTCGGGACCGACGAAAACGGCGCGCCGATAAATCTGATAGCGGACGGAACCTACGACCGCGGCAAGACAACACCGCTCGGAAGACAGGGCATAAACGGCTGGATATGGGGGCTTATAACTCTTGACAGTATGCGCTATGCCGTGCCGGACGGAGCGTATAACACCCGTGACGATATAATCGTTGAAATAATTTCAAAGCAGCTTTCCGACGGCGGATTTGCCCTGAGCTCGGATGATGCAGATCCCGATATTACCGCTATGGCGATAACGGCGCTCGCACCTTATTATAATTCCGAAAAAATATATTCTTATCGCAGAAAAGCATTGTCCGCCGATGAGAGCAAAACGGTACGCGAAGTTGTTGACGAAGCGGTTTTATGCCTTTCACGTCTGCAACTCGACACGGGCGACTACAAAAGCTGGGGAACTCAGAATGCAGAGAGTACCGATTGGGTGGCGGTGGCGCTTAGCAGTCTTAATATCGACCCTCTTTCGGACAGCCGTTTCATAAAAAACGGCAACACCCTTTTTGATGGTATAATGCGTTACAGAATGACGGACGGCGGATTTGTACATTCGTTTACGTACGACCCCGACAATCCCACATCTTTGCCGGATAAGTCAAATACCATGGCGTCGGAGCAGACCCTTTACACCATGGCGGCTCTTTGGCGGCGAAAAAACGGTATGAGAACTCTTTTTGATTTCAGAAAAGAGCAGAGCTCTGCGCTTAAATCGCGCATAAGCGACCTTGTTTCCGACATTTCAAAAATCGGAAATAAGACCGATAAACAAAAGCTTCGCGAGCTTCTTGCGGTTTTTTATTCATTGCCCGAAACCGAGCGGTGTTATGTGAGCAATTATTGGACCTTGTCCGATGAAGCCAAAAAACGCGGAATAGACGTTTCGGAAATAGCGGGTGAAACCGCGGTGATTGTGTTTTCCGATGATGACGCAAACGACGATGCCATTTTGTATTTTACCGATTCCGACCGTGCAATGGTTGACTCTCTGCCCGAAAAACTCACTACGGAGCAATATGTTTTGGTTGTAACCTTGCTTGATAAACTCGAAAGAAGCGAAGATTTTGACGGCAAAGACGTTTATCTCCGAAAGCTTGTTTCGGCAAAGGAACATATTGCCGCGGTTCAGGCGGAAATAGATTCGCTGAACGACGATATTAAAGCCGAGCTTTATCCGTTTGATAAAATCACGCTCAAGGATAGGGGCAAGGTCAATAAAATCGTCAAACGCTATAATGCGCTCAGCGAATATGACAGAGCAAAAATCGAGCGTTGGGAGGATGTTGTCAAGACAAAGACAAAGCTTGACAATATCGTTCGCGCCATAGTAATATCAGTTGTACTGTTTGTTTTGGCTGTAGGACTTACCGTGTTTATAATTATAAGAATCAGGCGCCGTAAGATGAAAAAAGCTCTCGAAATGGAGGAGCTTGCGGCAATGTATAAGGACGAAGACGACGATATGCGATAACTTTTTCGCGTGAAAGGGGACGTCATAATTGAAAAAAGATATTTTGGCGCTCCTGTCGTTGGCGCTGATAATAGCCGTGTTGATTCGCGGCACAAACATTCAGTCCGTCGATGAGTACTACCTTACTCATATCGACGACATAACCCCGCAGAGCGAGACGGTTTTTATCAGTATCCGCTGTGATACCGTGCTTCAAAATTATGACGAGCTTGACAAAGCTCTGCAATCCGATAAATACGTGCCGCAAAGCGGCGTCATATTGCCTGAAACCGAATATGTGTTAAGACCCGGCGACACCGTTTTTGATATACTTGACAGGGCGGTAAGGTATAATAAAATACAGATGGAGTATCAGGGCGCCGATAAAAACAGCTATGCCAGCGTATACGTTCAGGGCATAAATTATCTTTATGAGTTTTCCTGCGGACCGCTTTCGGGCTGGATGTATCAGGTGAACGGCGAATTTCCGAATTACGGTTGTTCAAAATACAAACTGAAGGACGGCGACCGCATAGCCTGGGTCTATACCTGCGATCTCGGCAAGGACGTCGGCTGTATATGGATGGGAGATGAAACGGGATGAAAGCTTTCGGCGGATATCATCCGGCGGTTACTTTTACATATTTTATATCTGTGCTGTTAACGGCTATGTTTGTATGGAATCCCGTAATACAGCTCACGGCGCTCCTCGGCGGCATTATGTTTTCGCTTATGCTCGTGAGGAAAAAAGCGATTTTAAGCGATATTGGCTTCTATATTCCTCTTTTTCTGCTTGTGGCTGTTACAAATCCTCTGTTTTCACACAACGGCGTTACTCCGCTTTTCTTTATGAACGGCAACCCCGTAACGCTTGAAGCGGTTATTTACGGCGTTTTTATCTCGGTAATGGTTGTCGGAGTGCTGTTTTGGTGCAAGTGCTATAATGAAATTATGACCGAGGACAAATTCCTGTATCTGTTCGGCAGAATCATTCCCAAAATGTCACTTGTACTTTCCATGGCTCTCAGATTTGTTCCGATGTTTAAAAGGCAGATGAAAAATGTGAGCAGAGCGCAAAAGGCAATGGGACTTTATTCGCAAAAAAGCTATGTTGACAGATTGCGCGGCGGAATACGTGTGTTTACAGCGATGATTTCGTGGTCGCTTGAAAATTCCATGGAGCTGTCGTCGTCCATGAGAGCGCGCGGATACGGTCTGCACGGCAGAACAAATTTTTCGCTGTTCAAATTCGGAGCGAGAGACGCGGCGGTTTTATTGTCGGGATTACTGCTTTTTGTCGTCGTAATAGTAGGTGTCGGCAGCGGAAACGTCGATTTTGCATTTTATCCGGAACTCGGCAAAATCAGTCTTTCGTTAAAATCCTTAATTACTTACACTTCGTTTTTTATGTTATCGTTTCTTCCGTTTTTTATTGAGGTAAAGGAGAATTTAAAGTGGAAATATTACATATCGAAAATTTGAATTTCCGTTACCCCAAGGCGGAAAAAGACACACTTCACAATGTTTCTCTTAATATCGGGCAGGGTGATTTTACTGTAATATGCGGCGCAACGGGCTGCGGAAAAACCACCCTTTTAAAGCTTATTAAAAACGAGCTTTCTCCCGCAGGCGAAAAGAGCGGCGAGATACTCTACAACGGGAAAAACATTGATTCCCTCAGCCTTCGCGAGAGTGCCTGCGCCATAGGCTTTGTCGGGCAAAATCCCGATAATCAGATAGTAACCGATAAGGTTTGGCACGAGCTGTCGTTCGGACTTGAAAATCTCGGCGTGCCGCAAAATGTAATTCGCCGCAGAGTGGGCGAGATGGCGAGCTATTTCGGCATACAGGATTGGTTCCGCAAAAAAACCGACGAGCTTTCGGGCGGTCAAAAGCAGCTTTTAAATCTTGCGTCGGTTATGGTAATGCAGCCCAAGGTTCTTATTTTGGACGAGCCCACAAGTCAGCTTGACCCCATAGCGGCGGCTGATTTTATAGCGACGCTTAAAAAGCTGAATACCGAATTCGGCATTACCGTGCTTTTGGTAGAGCACCGTCTTGAGGATGTTTTCCCGATAGCCGACAAGGTTTTGCTTATGGAAAACGGCTGCGTGCTTTTATATGATTCGCCGCGTGCCGTCGGCAAAAATCTTAAAAAAATAAATCCCGAGCATCCTATGCTCAAAGGACTTCCGAGTGCCGTAAGGCTTTACAATCTGCTCTCGTCGGACGAAGTCTGCCCGCTTACGGTTAAAGAGGGACAGGAGTTTTTCAGACGTAATTTCAAAAGGAATATAGACTTTTCTGGCGGCGATAAATCGGAATATTTCGATAAATCCGATGCGGCAATCGAGCTTAAAAATGTTTGGTTCAGATATGAAAGGGATTTGCCCGATATTCTGCGCGGCGTAAATCTCAAAGCGGTTCGCGGCGAGATATTTTGTATTCTCGGCGGCAACGGTACGGGAAAAACGACAACGCTGAATGTTATTTCCGGTCTTAATAAGCCGTACCGCGGCAAAATAAAGATAGACGGCAAAAAAATCAAGGATTATAAGGGCAATTCGCTGTATCGAAAAAAGCTTGCATATCTGCCGCAAAATCCGCAGACCGTATTTTTAAAGGATACCGTTTCGGGCGATCTCGAAGAAATGCTCAAGGCGATGGAGTATAAAAAAGAAGAACGCGAAGAAAAAATACGCGATATTTCCGAAAAACTCGGTATAACGGATTTACTTACGAAGCATCCTTATGACCTCAGCGGCGGTGAACAGCAAAAATGCGCCCTTGCAAAAATATTGCTTTCAGAGCCCACAATACTGCTTTTGGACGAACCGACAAAGGGTCTTGACGCCTTTTCAAAGTCCTCACTTTTGGCTGTATTGAAGAAACTTAAATCGGACGGAATGACGGTTGTTATGGTAACTCACGATGTCGAGTTTGCGGCTGTCGGTGCCGATAGGTGCGCGCTGTTCTTTGACGGTGAAATCATTTCTTCAGATGCGCCGAATTCGTTTTTTGCCGAAAATAATTTTTACACTACGGCGGCAAACCGCATAGCCCGTCCGCTTTGTCCCACGGCGATAACGAGCGAAGAAGCGGCTTTGTGCTGCCGCGGAAACGGAGAAGATAATGGTTAAAAAATGGCTTTCATATATTTTTCCGTGCGTTTTGGTGCCTGCGGCGGTTTTGCTCGGCGCCACAGTATTTAAAGATAAACAGTATGCATGGATTTCCCTTTGTGTTGCCGTGCTGTCATGCGTGCCGTTTTTTCTCGCCTTTGAAAAGGGGAAAAGCGGTACAAAGGAAATGATTTTAATAGCTGTTATGGTTGCGTTGTCGGTGGTCGGCAGACTTGTTTTTGCGTGGGCGCCCAGCGTAAAGCCGGTGACGGCGCTCGTTATAATAACCGCGATGTATTTCGGTCCGCAGGCAGGCTTTATGACGGGAGCGCTGACTGCCGTAATATCAAATTTCTATTTCGGGCAGGGTCCATGGACGCCGTTTCAGATGTTTTCGTGGGGTATAGTCGGGCTTATAGCCGGAGTTTTCGCTCCGCAGCTTAAAAAGAGTCTTGTGTTCAGAATAATTTACAGCGCCGTTTCGGGAGTGCTGTATTCTTTCCTTATGGATATTTATACAACCCTTTGGTATGACGGCACGTTTAATCTGACGCGGTATATTGCCGCTGTTACGTCGGCTGTGCCCGTTACGCTTACTTATGTAGTTTCAAATGTCGCATTTATAATAGTGCTTGCAAAGCCGATAGGCTCGGTTCTCGACCGAATTAAGACGAAATACGGAATGTAATAAATGTGTTCGGCTAAAATCATCTTCGCTTTGCCGCGCCCGATAAAATGATTTTTATCGGTAATGACAATGTAATCACCGTTTTTGCGGCAAATATAGACGGATTTTACCTCGCAAATCCGTTTCGCATAGGGTGCCAAACCCTTATCAATTGCAATAAATTAAAATATTTAAATAAATCATTTGACAAAGGTATGTACGTTTGGTAAAATATATAAGCTCTTTGTTGAGCTTAATAAAACCGAATACGGAGAGTTATCGAAGTGGTCATAACGGGCCTGACTCGAAATCGTGGTCGCTACTCGGTAGCTCCCTGACCGGAATCCCTTGATTTTTCGGGGTTTTTCGGGTGTTCTTAACTTAATATTTTTGCTTGTTCTCCCCATCAGTTCTCCCCGTTTTCTGAG
>ERZ808242.185-NODE-185-length-48009-cov-17.335697_pt1 | contig 48009 bp, 35 predicted proteins | sample MGYA00521244_ERZ808242 | MGnify/ENA primary metagenome ERZ808242 (study PRJEB31516, sample SAMN03275573) | gut metagenome | biome: mammalia-associated habitat; material: feces | host: Papio cynocephalus | place: Kenya | collected 2012-07-27 ... | reverse complement strand
CCGTGTGCGGACTGGTGCAGATACCCTGCATCGAGCGCAACGCCTTCGCCGCCACACGCGCCCTCGACGCCAACCTCTACGCCTCGTTCAGCGACGGCAAGCACCGCGTCAGCTTCGACCGCGTGGTGGCGGTGATGAAACAGACTGGCCACGACCTGCCCTCGCTCTACAAGGAGACAGGGGTCGGCGGACTGGCCGCACAGCCCCTGCAATAGGCCGCAACCTGCACCACAAAAACTCTACTATCATCCAGAACTCATGCGTAAACTCACATACATTCCACTGCTGCTCATCGCCATGCAGATGGTCATAGCATCATGCCGCATGGCACCCAGCCAAGACAACGGCGACACTGTGGCCGCCAAAGAATTCTACCCGCCTGACACGGCCGCACTGCGCAGGGCTGCCGCCAAGGACAGCACGCTCCGACCTGTCAAGGACAGCGCCGACATCTTCATCATCGGGCCGGCCTCCACACGCCATGAGGTGCAACTGCTGAGCTACCCCTCACGGCGCGACTCTGCAAGCTACACCAAGAGCCGCCACATCCGCGTGCGGGGCAATGCCGATGTGGGCCATGTGGTGCGGGTGGTGTTCTACGCCACACCCAAGGGCGACACGCTGGTCAGCCGCATCACCGAGCTGAAACAGGAGGGTGCGGGCGCACAGTGACCAGGGGTCGACTTGCGCTAACATTTTTTATGTACGATTAGTATATTTTTTCAGAAATTTTGCGTAGGCATGCTTGTTTTTTCACTAACTTTGAAACCAACAAGAACATCATGCCTATGCCTATTCAATCCTTTGAAGAGCTAACCGCTCACCTGAAAAAACGAGGCGCCGCAAAGAGAGTGGCCGTGGTCTGTCCTGACGACGACTCAACCCGCCAGGCCCTGGCCATAGCCGAACGCGACGGCATCGCTGCCCCGCTGTTGTTCAGCGCGCCCAACCCCGCTGAGGCAGCCGCCCAAGCCGTGGCTTCAGTGCGCCGCGGAGAGGCCGACGTGCTGATGAAGGGATTTGTCAACACCGACGTGCTGCTCCACGCCACACTCAACAAGGAGGCGGGCCTCCTGCGCAAGGGACGCGTCATGACCCACATCGCCGTGGCCCAGTTGCCTGGCTACCACAAGTTGCTGACCTTCACCGACGCGGCCGTCATACCCTATCCCACCCACGAACAACGCATGGCGCAAGTGGCCTACGTGGCACAGTTCTGCCACCGCCTGGGCATCGAGAAACCTCGCCTGTCACTCATCCACTGCTCGGAGAAGGTCGACGCCAAGCACTTCCCCTACACCGCCGGATACGGCCAGATCAAGGAGATGGCCGTCCAGGGTGCCTTCGGCCCTTGCATTGTCGACGGGCCACTCGACCTGAAGACCTCATGCTCACCCCACAGCATGGCCGTGAAGCACATCACCTCGCCCATAGCCGGCGATGCCGACGCCCTCATCTTCCCCGACATCGAGGCCGGCAACCTGTTCTACAAGACCATCACCCTTTTCTGCCAAGCGCGCACAGCCGGCGTGCTGCAGGGCACCGACGTGCCCGTGGTGCTGCCCTCGCGCGGCGACTCGGCCGAATCCAAATACCTGAGCCTATGCCTCGCGTGCTTGTCGTAAACCCTGGGTCGACATCGACAAAGATTGCTGTCTTTGACGACCGGCAGCCGTTGTTTGTCACCGATATCGCGCACGACCTGCACCAACTGCGCCAGTTTCCCACCGTCATGGACCAGTTTGACTTCCGGCGGCAACTGGTGCTCCAGGAGTTGGCGGCGCGCGGTGTGCCCCTGCAGTTTGACGCCGTCATCGGCCGCGGCGGCCTGGCCCGTCCCGTGAAGAGCGGCACCTACCCTGTCACCCCCGCAATGATAGCCGAGGAGCGAGCCTGTGAGCATCAGCACGCCTGTGACTTGGGGTGCATCATCGCCTACACCATCGCCCGGGAGATACCGGGGTGCCAGGCGCTGATCGCCGACCCTGGCACCACCGACGAGCTGGCACCCGAAGCGCGCATCAGCGGCTCACCGCTGTTGCCCCGCATCTGCATCTGGCATGCACTCAACCAGAAGGCCATCGCACGCCGCTACGCCCGTGAGCACGGCACCCGCTATGAGGACCTGCGCCTCATCATCTGCCATCTGGGGGGCGGCATCTCCATCGCCGCACACGACCACGGACAGGCCATCGACGCCAACAACGCCCTCGACGGTGAAGGGCCCTTCTCGCCCGAGCGTGCCGGGTCGCTGCCCGCCGCCGCACTCATCCGCCTCTGCTTCAGCGGCCAGCTCACCGAGGCCGAGCTGCTCAAGCGCGTGGCGGGACGGGCCGGCCTGACCGAGCACCTCGGCACCAACAACATGCAGGAGGTGGTGAGGCGCATCGAGGGTGGCGACGACCATGCGCGCCTCATCGTCGACGCCATGGTGTGGCACACGGCCAAGGCCATCGTCTCTGAGGCTGCTGTGCTCTGCGGACCGCCGGACGCCATCATCCTCACTGGTGGCATGGCCCACGCCGACTACGTGGTGTCGCGGCTCAAGCGGCGCATCGGATGGCTGGCCCCCGTGGCTGTCTATCCTGGCCAGGACGAGATGCTCGCCCTGGCGGAGAACGCCCTGACGGCGCTCAAGCGTCACACACACACCGACAGGACAGCCGGCTGAAAACTGGCGGACACAAGAAAAGGGCGGACGACCGGCATCCAGACGCATCTGGTGTCGGTCGTCCGCCCTTCGGGATCACCGAGACGACTAAGTGACGATGAAAAAAATAACTTGGTACGATTTGAGAGAGAATTCTATCATATGCAGAGATGGTTCCAGCCTCATCTTTTTGGCTCTTTCCCTCCCTCTCATCGGTCGTATAGCCCGCTATACTCCCTCTTTGAGTGAGGAAAATAGCTCAAAAATATGAGGCTCAAATCATACCAATTTATTTTTTCACCGTCACTAAGCTTCCTTGTCGTAAGCGTGTTTCGGGTAGTCGACGGTGTAGTGCAGTCCGCGGCTCTCCTTGCGCTCAATGGCCATGCGGGTGATGAGATAGCCCGTATTGATCATGTTGCGCAGTTCACAGAGATCGCGCGAGATCTTCACACGCTTGAAGAGGGCTTCCGTCTCCTCGTAGAGCAGGTCAAGACGGTCCCAGGCACGCTTCAGGCGCAGGTCTGAGCGCACGATGCCCACGTAGTTGCTCATGATCTCGCCCACCTCCTTATTGGCCTGGGTGATGAGCACGTGTTCCTCATTGGTGAGCGTTCCCTCGTCGTTCCAGTCGGGCACCTTGTCGTTGAAGTCATACTCATCGACATGCTCCAGCGAATGCTTGGCCGCCGTGTCGGCATAGACCACAGCCTCGATGAGGGAGTTGCTGGCCAGACGGTTGCCTCCGTGCAGGCCGGTGCACGAGCACTCGCCCAGGGCATAGAGACGCTCGATGCTCGAGCAGCCGTTGAGGTCGACCTTGATGCCTCCGCACATGTAGTGGGCGGCAGGACGGACAGGAATCATCTCCTTGGTGATGTCGATGCCGATGGACAGGCACTTCTTGTAGATATTGGGGAAGTGGTGCTTGGTCTGCTCGGGATCCTTGTGGGTGACGTCGAGATAGACATGGTCCACACCGTTCTTCTTCATCTCACTGTCGATGGCACGTGCCACGATGTCACGCGGCGCAAGCGATCCGCGCTCGTCATACTGCTTCATGAAGGGCGTGCCGTCGGCCAACTTCAGGATGCCCCCATAGCCGCGCATGGCCTCGGTGATGAGATAGGCGGGATGCGTCTCGCCAGGATGGTAGAGCGATGTGGGATGGAACTGCACGAACTCCATGTCCTTCACCGTGCCCTTGGCGCGATAGACCATGGCCTCGCCGTCGCCCGTGGCCACCACAGGATTGGTGGTCGTCTGGTATACGGCACCGCAACCACCCGTACACATCACTGTGACTTTGCTCAAATAGGTATCGACCTTGTTATCCGAGTTGAGCACATAGGCACCATAACAATAGATGTAGGGCGTGCGGCGCGTGACGCGCGCACCGAGATGATGCTGGGTGATGATTTCCACGGCAAAGTGGTTCTCCTTGATGTCGATATCGGGATTGGCCCTCACGGCTGCCATCAGCGCACGCTGTATCTCCGCACCCGTGTCGTCGGCGTGGTGCAAGATGCGAAACTCCGAGTGGCCACCCTCACGGTGGAGGTCATACTGGCCGTTGGCCTGCTTGTCAAACTGGGTACCCCACTCCACCAACTGGCGAATCTGCTCGGGAGCCTTGGTCACCACCTGGCGCACTGCAGCGGGATCGCTGATGAAGTCGCCTGCCACCATGGTGTCGTGGATGTGTTTCTCAAAATCGTCTTTCTCCAGGTTGGTCACCGACGCCACACCGCCTTGAGCAAACCGCGTGTTAGCCTCGTCGAGTGTCGTCTTGCAGATGATGCAAACCTTTCCTTTTTTTGCTTTGGCCACCTTCAAGGCGTAGCTCATGCCCGCTATGCCTGCGCCAATAATCAGAAAGTCGTACTTGTAAGTCATAATGAATGTGTTATGTCTGTGCAAAATTACTAAAAATATACAACACACCTTCCTCTAACTCTACGTTTTTTAGTAATTTTGCACCTTGAAATTATGGACAGGACATTTCAACATCGCTTTTCGTTGGGTGCCATCTGCGGAATCATTCTTTTCGCAGGGGTGTCCTTTTGGCTGTTTTGGGAAGAATGGGCCGTAGCAGGGGTGCTCATGACCTTGGTCTGTGTGGTGCTCATCGAGCGCGTGCTGCACTCCGAGTATGTGTTTCGCGATGACCAGCTCATCATCTGCCACGGACGCTTCGCACGCAAGAAGGCGATCTGCCTGACCGACATCGTGGGCTACAAGCCCATGACCGCCACCTTCGGCCTCTCGCGCTTTTTGATCCTCGGGCTTCGCGGCGATCGGTTTGTCCTGGTGCAACCCGCCAACGAGACCTCATTCTTGAAGTGCCTGGCTGAGCGGAAAAACAAGATTAAGAGAAAGGATGAAGACAATTAGGGCTTACTTATGGATCCTCCTGGTGTGGCTGGTTCTGCCCATGCAGGCGCAGACTGAAATCACCGATGAGGAGGAGATGACCGAAGACAACGACACCATCGCCAGCGACACGCTGTGGAGCGACACGCTGAGCGTGAGGGGCGACACGCTGCCTTGGCCGAAGAATGTTCAGACGCAGATAGAGAATTTGCTCAAGAGCGACATGTTCAGCACCTCACAGGTCGGCTTGATGGTCTATGACCTCGATGCCGACTCCACCATCTTCCGCCACAACGAGCGCCAGCTCATGCGCCCGGCTTCCACCATGAAGGTCATCACGGCCATCACAGCACTGAACCGACTGGGCGGCAGCTACCAGTTCAAGACCGACCTCTGCTACACGGGGCGTGTGGACAGCTGCACGCTTCGGGGCGACATCTACTGCGTGGGCGGCTTCGACCCGCGCTTCAACAACGATGATCTCCGAGCCTTCGTGGAGGGCATCCGCAAGATGGGTATCGACACCATACGCGGCAGCATCTACGCCGACAAGTCGATGAAGGACAAGGACCCCTATGGCGAGGGCTGGTGCTGGGACGATGACAACCCGACGCTCTCTCCACTGTTGCTCTCGCGCAAGGACCAGCTGCTGCCCAAGTTCTACTCTGACCTGCGCGAGGCGGGCATCTACCTGACCGGGTCGCTGGGCGAGAAGCGCAAACCAGAGGAGTCAAACTGCATCGTGAGACGATTCCACACCATTGACCAGGTGCTCATGCGCATGCTCAAGGAGAGCGACAACCTCTATGCCGAGTCGATGTTCTACCAGATCGCCGCGTCAACAGGCAACCATCCCGCAACGGCCAAGAGTGCCCGCGCCCTCATCAAACAGCTGGTCAACAAGATTGGGCTCGATGGCTCACGCTACCAGTTTGCCGACGGTTCAGGCCTCTCACTCTACAACTATGTGAGCGCGGAACTGGAGGTGAAGCTGTTGCGCTACGCCTACCATGACCAGAACATCTACAACCACCTCTTGCCGGCCCTGCCCATCGCCGGCACCGACGGCACCCTGCGCAAGCGCATGACAGGTGCTTTCACACGAGGCAACGTACACGCCAAGACGGGCACCGTGACGGGCATCAGTAGCCTCTGCGGATACCTCACGGCCGCCAACGGCCATCACCTGTGCTTCTCCATCATCAACCAAGGCGTGATGCACAGCAAGAACGGACGACGCTTCCAGGACAAGGTGTGCACCATCCTGGCCTCGCCCTCACTCTGATCGCACATCATCTTCCACCAGTCCCGCATCGTCAATGACTCTGTCATAGCCATTCGATGCGGGATTGTTGTTTCCGGTTGTCGCACGATTGAAGGCATCGAGCTCATCGAGGCTACGCAGATGACCGGCACACACCACTACGACCGTCAGCGACAGCAACATGACATAGAGCAACACCACCTGCACCAGGGAAAGGCGGATGCCCTCCACACTGGCGCCCGGCCACGAGGCCACGAGGGCCAAAGCCTCGTTGAGCCAACGGACCACCCACAACAAGGCCAACGCCACGCCTTGAGAGACGGCCGCAAAGGGAGTGGTCACAAAGAGCGCAATGGCACCATAAAGGATGAGTGCTGCCGCTGGGACAACCAGGATATTGGTGAGCAGGAAATAGCATGAGAAGCGCCCAAAGTAATAGGCCACCAGGGGCGCAGTGGTGACTTGTGCAGCCAACGACACCGTAACCATGCCCCAAACCCAGCGGAAGGGTTTGGGCGCAGGGCGCCACAGGCGGAACAGGCGGGGCTGATAGACCACGATGCCCAACACAGCCAAGAACGACAACTGGAAGCTCACATCCCACAATGAGAGCGGACTGGCAACGAGCATGACCAGGGCGGCAAAGGCAAGCGCGTTGACCGACGCGTGCTCACGGTGCAGCAACACGCAACAGGAGTAGACCGTCAGCATGGTGGCCGACCGTACCACGCTGGCCGGCAGCCCCACCAACAACGCATAGATCCACACGGCACACAGGACCAGTGCCTGAGCGACCCATGAACGTCGCTTGCGCCCGCCAAGGAGAAAGGTCAGGATGGCATAGACAATGCCCAGGTGAAGACCCGACAAAGCCAGCACGTGGCTGGCGCCACTGATGGAATAAGCGTCCCTGGTGGCTTGGCTCAAGGCACTCTTGTCGCCCAGAGTCATGGCGGCAATGACGGCATATTGCTGCTCATCGGAGCCGAGGGCGCGATAATGCTGGAGCAGGCGTTGGCGAAATGCCAACATACGCAACCGGACGCGCTGCAGGGTGGAGAGCGCTGAAAGGGCAGGCGGGGCGGCCTCCCAGTCGCGGTAATAGATGAACGTCTGGGCCTGGTAGCCGTGCACCTGCGCCCACCGCACATAATCGAAGTGAGTGGAACGCTCCTTGCTGCGGATGGGAACGAGCAGTGAATAGGCGCGAAGGCCATTGCCCACATGCAGTTGGCGCCAGCGGCCTGACAGGGTGTCGCACAAAAGGGAAGCCCGCACACTGACAGGACGGGGCAAGGGACGGGCGGCCACATGGGTGACAAGCAGGTCCATGCGAACGGTCTTGCCCCTGACTTGCGGCTCCGACGCCACCACGGCTCCATAGTCGACGGGAGCCGCCGACAACGTCACACGAAGCCGGCGGTGGCACAGCCCTACCAGGGTGGCACCCAGAAGACATGTGGTGAGTAGCAGGAACAGGCTTTGCACCCACGTCCGATGCCTATCACACAACTTGGAGGCGACCATCGACAAGACCAACGCGCACATCGCGAAGGCCAACCAGCAGGCCACAGGGACACGCTCGCCGAGACCGTCGGCTGTCACGATGCCGGCGATCAGCGCCATGACCAAGCGCAGGAAAGGATAGAACTGGAGGCGAATGTGCAACTTCATGTTGCAAAAATAGAAAATAATTCCTTTTATCTACCCCGTTTATAGAAATAAAAATCGTATTTTTGCGTCATGCAACAGAACAACGAACTGCGATTGGCTTGGGACTTCGTGGAGCACACCGGGACCAGCATCTTCCTGACAGGCAAGGCCGGAACAGGAAAGACCACCTTTCTCAAGGCTGTGAAGGAGCACTCCTCCAAACGCATGATAGTGGTGGCACCGACGGGTGTGGCCGCTGTCAATGCCAACGGGGTGACCATACACTCGTTCTTCCAGCTGCCCCTCACACCCTATGTGCCAGGCACGACCATCCGCGACCGCTATGACTTCCGCAAGGAGAAACGACGCATCATCCGCACACTCGACATGCTGGTCATCGACGAGATATCCATGGTGCGCAGCGACTTGCTCGACGCCATCGACTTCGTGTTGCGCCGCTACCGCGACCACACCAAACCCTTCGGTGGCGTGCAACTGCTCATGATCGGCGACCTGCAACAGCTCACCCCGGTGGTAACGCCTAAGGACGAGCAGATTCTGGGTACTCACTACGACACGCCTTACTTCTTCGGTTCCAAAGCCTTGCAGCTGGTCAGCTATGTCACCATACAGCTGACGCATGTCTTCCGCCAACAGGACGACACGTTCATCTCGATACTCAACCACATCCGCGATGGCCACCCCACGACGGATGACATCGCCACGCTCAACACTCGCCACAAGCCCCTGTTCATCCCCAAGGCCGAGGATGGTTACATCCGCCTCACGACCCACAACCGACTGGCCGACAGCTACAACGAGAATGCACTGCTCAAATTGCCAGGCCAGCGCTTTTCCTTCGACGCAGAGGTGAGCGGTGAGTTTCCAGAGAACAACTACCCCGTGGAGGCGCAACTGGTGCTGAAAGAGGGCGCACAGGTGATGTTCGTGAAGAATGATGCGTCGGGGAACCACCGCTACTACAACGGCCGCATCGGCCACGTGGTCAAGATCAGCGGCGACGGCATCGAGGTGAAATGCCCGGGCGATGACGCACCTATCAAGGTGGAGCGCGACGTGTGGGAAAACACCAAGTATGTCATCAATGACCAGACGAAGACCATCGACTCGGAGGTGCTCGGCACCTTCAAGCAATATCCGCTGCGACTGGCATGGGCCATCACCATCCACAAGAGCCAGGGGCTGACCTTTGAGCATGCCATCATCGACGCAGCACAGTCGTTTGCGCCCGGCCAGGTGTATGTGGCCTTGAGCCGATGCAAGAGCCTGGAGGGCCTGGTGCTGGCGTCGGCCATCAGTCCGGCCAACATCATCAACGACCAGCGGGTCACCGACTACATCTCTCACCAGCAACAAGCCACGGAGCAAAGCGTGGAGGCCCTGCCCGACCTGAAGGAGGAATACTATCGCTACCAACTGCTCGACATGTTCAACTTCGCGGGCCTATGGGACGCCGAGCAATTGGTATACCGCACTATCGTGGAGTTCTTCCGCAGCTATCCCACACTCACCGCCGCTCACAAGACTGCGCTCGACGCACTCAAGACGCGTGTCATGGATGTGGCTTACAAATGGGCGGCCGTCATCCGCAGCCTGGAACCCAAAGCGCTGCACAAGGATGTCTTCCTGGAACGTGTGCAACATAGCGAAGATTACTTCCTCCGTGAGCTCAAAGCCATCATCCCCACTCTACTGGAACAAACAAAGACGGTGAAGAGCCAAAACAAAAAAGCACTGGAACTGATGGACGAGCGCTACAAGGAGTGGATGTTGCAATATTTTGCCAAGACCAAACTGCTGGAGGAAATGGCCGATGAGACCTTCACCGTGTCGGGATACATGCAGACCAAGCAGGAGGCCATGCTCGACGCCATGGACCTGGTGGCTCCAGGCAACACACGTCAACGACGCCAACGCAAGCGCAAGGCCGACGACTTCCCTGACAGCCTGGACGGCGAGACGAAGCCCTCTAAGCCCAAAGCCGCCGACAAGCCCAAGCACCAGAAGGGACAGACCTATCAGGACACCTACGACCTCTACCGCAAAGGCATGAGCATACAAGACATAGCCACCGCTCGCGGACTGGCCGTGAGCACCATCACGGGCCACCTGCTCCGCTTCGTGAGGGAGGGCAAGATACGGATTGAAGACCTCATTACACCCGCAAAGATCAAGGCAGTGCGCCACGCCATGGCACAGCTCGGCCCTGAGGCCACACGCACCGACATCAAGAACGCCTGCCGGGCGGACATCACGTGGGAAGACATCAACCTGGTACTGAGCTGCTCGCAGGCCTCGGAACGCAAACCGAAATAAGACGCTCACGCGACAGGAAAAATCTTAGTCCGACATTGTACCAGGACGGACAACAAAGGGCTCATCGGATGAAATTCGTGACACGTGGACCTTCCTTTATCTAACGCAAGAAGGGCAAGCGCACCTCAGCCGAACACTGAGGCATGCTTGCCCTTCTTGTATTGACGATGACAGGACCACCTGCCGATTACTTGACGTAACGCGCCTGGTAGTCGTCGAGCTTCTTCAGGTAATAACTGCGCACATCTTGCCATTTGTAATAAGGAGCCTGGTCGGTGCCGACGGGCAGCGTGGCCTCATCCTCGTTGAGCAACACCTTCACCAGCACGTTGCCGGCATTGGGCGACAGCTTCTTGGGCTTGTAGAACACAAACTGCACGTTGCAGCCCATGGGATAGATCTGGTAGTTGTTCCATCCGCGGTCGTCGAGGTTCTCAAGGTCGTCGACAGGCTCACCATAGTGATTGAGGTCGAGCAGGCACACCAGCGGCATGACACACACCTCATGGCCGAAGCGCAGCGTGGCTCCTGGATGCACCTTGGTGATGCAGGTGTCGGCTGTGGCAATGATGTTGCGCAAGAGGTTAGACTGGGTGTACATGCCTGCGCCGTTGTTGGTCTTGTTGGGGCCATAATAGGAATACCATCCGGCATTCTCCTTCTGCCAGAAGTCATAGATCTCGTCCTCGGTGAAGATGTCCCACAGACTCAGCTGATGGCGCAGCTCGGTGCTCTGCACATTGCTGGCCAGCGTAAAGAGATGACGGGCCAGGCTGCCGGCGTTGATGGTCTTGGCATAGTCGGGGTCAGCGAAGAGTACCGTCATAAGATGGTTCCAGTTGTCATGACGGCGGCTGAACTCGTTGTTGGCCTGCGAGGTCTCCTTGTTGTCACGCAATCGGAAATACGGACTGCGACTGTCGTTGAGATACCACATGTCGTGCTCGCTGGCATCGTGTGTAATCTGGAGTTGAGGGTTCATGCTTGCCAACTGCTGCAGTTCGTTCTCCATGGAGAGGATGCAGCGGATGACGATGGTCGAGCGCGCGTCGACGGCCGTCTTCCCCTTGAACACCTCCGGGAAGCGCTCATACATGCGCTTGGCGATGCCACGGTGTTGCTCGGCTCCCAAGGGGGTCAGTTCACCATCGCGCAGCCGCGCCTCCTCGCGGATGAGCTTCACCTTGGCCAGCACATCCCGCCCCTTCGGGGTCAACTTGCCCAGCGAGTCGGCCTTGAGGAGCATATTGTAGGGCTTGTCATAGTCGTTGGTCCCGATGAGGAAGCGCGAGCCGTGACGGCCGTAATGGCTGATGTAGAACGGCTCATAACCACGCGGAGCGGCCGTGAGCTTCTTCTGCGGTCCGGGATAAGCCACATAGTTGCTACCGGCATAGTCAACATGCAGGCGGATGTCCTGGCGTGCCTGTTGGGCGCTCACGGTGAGCGTCAGCATGCAGGCCACGGCCATCATGATTAGGTTTCGTTTCTTGTTCATGTCTGTTTTCTGTTATGGTTGTCATTGATAATTTCACACGGGGCTGTCACTCATCTGCGCATGGTCAGCGATATGCGGTGACGGCGCAGGTCCACATCAAGCACCTTCACCATGACCTGCTGGTGGAGCTTCACCACGTCGTTGGGATCCTTGACATAGGTGTTGGCCAACTGCGAGATGTGAACCAGCCCGTCCTGATGGACGCCCACATCGACAAACGCCCCGAAGTTGGTGATATTGGTCACGATGCCGGGTAGTTCCATGCCGGGCACGAGGTCTTCGGGGGTTTTGACACGAGCGTCAAACTCGAAGGTCTCAGCTCGGCCACGCGGGTCTCTCCCCGGCTTCTCCAGTTCGCTCATAATGTCCTTGAGGGTGGGCATGCCCACGTCGCCCGACACGTAGCGTGCCACGTTTATTTTCTTGCGTTGTTCGGAATGGGCCATGAGGTCAGCTACCGTGCAACCGCAGTCCTTGGCCATCTGCTCGACGATACCATAACGTTCCGGATGGACGGCGCTGGCATCGAGCGGGTTCTTGGCTCCGGCAATGCGGAGGAAGCCTGCACATTGCTGGTAGGCTGCCTGGCCGAGGCGTGGCACCTTGAGAAGCTCGCGGCGAGAGGTGAACGCACCATGCTCCCGGCGATAGTCCACGATGTTCTTGGCCAAGGCCGGCCCTAGTCCGCTCACGTAGGTGAGGAGATTCTTACTGGCCGTGTTGACTTCCACCCCCACCGTGTTGACACAGAGTTCCACGGTCTGGTCCAGGCTATGCTTGAGCTTGGCCTGGTCCACATCATGCTGATACTGGCCGACACCGATGCTCTTCGGGTCGATCTTTACCAGTTCGGCCAGCGGATCCATGAGCCTCCTGCCGATACTGACTGCTCCCCTGACGGTGACGTCCTCATCGGGAAACTCCTCGCGCGCCACCTCTGACGCTGAATAGACGCTGGCACCATCCTCGCTGACCACATAAGTAGGCGTGTCAGGGATCTGTCTCAGGATGTCAGCCGTCTCACGCGACCCAGTGCCGTTGCCACAAGCGATGGCCTCCACCCGGAAACGGCGGGCGATGGCGGTGAAGCGCTCCAACGGATCGGTCGCTCGCTGGACAGAACGGCCACCATGACCGGACCTAACGGCAAACACCACGTCGTGGTAGAGCAGGTTGCCTTGCGCATCGAGCACCACCACCTTACACCCCGTGCGGATGCCTGGGTCGACCCCCATCACGCGCTGTTGCCCAAGTGGAGCCGCAAGCAACAACTGCCTGAGGTTCTCACGGAACACGTGTATGGCCTCATCATCGGCTTTCTCCTTGCTCAGCGCCGCAAACTCATTTTCGATAGACGGCTCGACCAGCCGCTTGTAAGCGTCGTCCACGGCTTCGCCCACCAACGTCTGACAAGGCCCGTGACCACGCACATACTGGCGGCGCAGGCGGTCGGTGCAATCATCATCGTTGACCGATATGCTGACGCGCAACACGCCCTCGGCCTCGCCTCGCCGGATGGCCAGCAGGCGATGGGAAGAACAGCGGCGAAGCTCCTCGCTGAAGTCGAAGTAGTCGGCATACTTCTGCGCCTTCTCCTCGTCCTTCATCTTGGCGATGACCTTGGCGGTGATGACCGCCTCGCGGCGAAACACGGCGCGCACGGTCTGCCGTGTGCGCTCGTCCTCGCTGACCTCCTCGGCTATGATGTCCTTGGCGCCCTTGAGGGCAGTCTCAATGTCTTTTACGTCGCCCTTCACAAAGCGTGCAGCTACCTGTTCGGGATGCGCCTCGCGCTGGAAACGGATGGTGGTGGCCAAGGGCTCAAGCCCCTGTTCGCGGGCTATCTGGGCGCGGGTGCGACGCCGTGGCTTGTAGGGCAGGTAGAGGTCCTCAAGCGCTGTGGCGTCCCAACAGGTTTCGATGCGCTGGCGGAGCTCAGCGGTGAGCTTCCCCTGGGTATCGATGGTCTTGAGGATGGTATCCTTGCGCTTCTGCAACTCGCTCAGCTTGTCGCCCAAATCACTGATGGCCGCCACCTGCACCTCGTTGAGGTTGCCCGTGGCTTCCTTGCGGTAACGACTGATAAAGGGGATGGTACAGCCATCCTCCAGCAGGCCAAGCGTGGCGTCCACTTGCGAGGAGCCTATGCCCAACCGCTCGGCTATAATAGGTGTGAAAACGTTCATTCTGATTATTGGATATTAGGTAAAACAGGAAAGGTGTTGTCAAGGAATAGAGACAAAGGCACCTGCACCGTTGTCATTGTCTTTGCCTCAGCACCTGGCGGGCGGCCTCAATGATGGCATCGCGCCCTGTGGTGATATCGTCGATTCCGAGCCCTACGTAGACGTCGGGCTCGATACCACTTTCCGTACTCTGTCTTTCGGCGTCGTACATAGGGCACGCTGAGAAGCGCACGCTCCAACCATTGGGCAGTTCGGAGGAGAAGGGAAGACCTGCTCCGCCGCCAGTCTTGTCACCCACCACGGTCACGCCAGGACAACACTTCATGTACTTCACGAACTCATTGGCGGCCGAAAACACCTGTCGGTTGGTGAGCACGGCCACAGGCTTCTGCCAACGGAGCCCGCTGGCTGGCTTGAGCCATTGGGCCTCCATGGCTGAGAAATCATTGTGTCCGCGGCCTGTCTTGTGGCGCATGTAACCCACCAGGCGTTTCTCATTGGTAAAGCGGGCGGCCAACTTCTCAGCAGCGGTGAGCAGACCGCCACCATTGTCGCGTAAGTCGATGATAAGCCCACGACAGGGCGCCAGGTAGAGCAAGACATTGTCAAGGTTGCCTGAACCCGACTCGTTGGCAAACGAGGCGCAACGCACATACCCGATGTTGTCGTCGAGGATACGATAGCGCAGTCCACCAGCTATCTTATAGTCGGTGCCCAGATACTTGTTGACCAGCGTATCGCTGTAGTTGCTGGGATAGTTCTCGTGAAATCCCCAATAGCGCGCCATATCAAACGACGTGTAGAGATTGACATGCCCGTCACGCAGCTCGGCCAGCATGTTGCCCAGCACCTCAAGCAGTTGTGCGTCTGTCATGCCGCTGGTCACCTGGCGGGCGTAGGCCGTGCGCACGGAGTCCCAGTCGACGCCTTTCTCGTCGAAAAAGCAATAGTGCTCATCCATGATTTTCCACAAGGCCTCGAAATTGCCCTTCTCATTGTCGTCAAATGACTCCTCGGTTACACAAGAGGACAGCAGGAAAGTGCACAGGAGAGCCATCACGCCACACACCGACAGCCATGACGGAAGGCTTACATGTGACAGCTTTGGCGGAAGGCAGGGTAAAAAGAGACGGTTCATAGATAGGACGTATATGAATTAAGGTGGTTTCGGGAAGGCTCAATACTTCCATCCGACCATGATGCCGTGGCTGTATTGATGATACTTGAGACCATTGGCCTTCATCTGCAGGATGTCGCCCACGTAGCCCACCGTGAATGCGGTACGACGGAAGTGGACGTCAAGCGTGAGCATCTGGTGGAGTTGTGGTCCCGAGAAGAGTGAAGTGACGACAACGTTATGGTCATAATTGCCTCGTGCAAACACCTCATAGTAACTTTGGCCATAGTGCGGCGAGAAAGCGAGCCCCACCACTGGCACGGCGGCTGCATACGTAAGGGTGAGGGGGCGATGTCCGAGGGAGAAGTCCCACGACAGGGCGGCCGACGGGTCGGCAGCGAAAGAGAGACGCAACTGGGCCGGATTGTTGGAGTTGCGTGTATCGTAGGCGCCCCCCAAGAGAAAGTCGCCCACTGCTCCCACACGCAGGTGAAGCCGCTGTGCGGGATAAGCCCAGTTGTAGTGCCAACCGAAGCGCAGGTTATAGGAGCCGGTAAGCAGCGAGTGGGCGTTGCCACGCGTGCCAGCGAGCGACACCCAAGCATGATGGGTGAGCTCACGCGAGACCCGGCTGCTGTCACGCTGGCGGATGGCCTGCCCGATGAAGCTGACCTCCGTTCCCCGGAAGGTTTCCTGTGACAGATAGGTGTCGAGGATGTCGGTGCGGGCTACGGAAACAGCCACGAGCCGCTGCGCAGAGGCCGTGAGGCCTGCAAACAGAACCAGCGCCAACGCAAGCGACACACACCCCACCCCCTTCACAAGAGTCGTGCATTCCTGATCACTTCTCATCATCCTGATTGTTGTCGAGATCGCCGAAAAGGTTAAGTTGGCCTGTCATCTCGTCGATGACCTGTTGCTGGCTCTTGCCCGCATCGGGGTCGAGGTCTGCATCAGGCTCCATTGATGGCTCGCCATCCGTTTCCGGAGAGGCAGGCTCAGGCTTGCGGAGAGGTTCCAGCTCTTCCACCTTGTCCACCTGCCATGTGGCCACACGCTTGCCCTTGGCCTTGAATCCCTTGACGGCCACGAAGCTCTCGGCGTCAATCTCCATCGGCGGGCGCGAAGCGTCAGCACCGCCAAAGGTGACCAACAGGCGCGGGTAGGCTGTGTCGGTGAGCAGCACCTGACGACTGTCAGGGTTGTCACCAATGTAATTGACTGGTTTGCGCGAGTCTTCCATGAGAAAGCGCTTGAGATAAAGGTTCCCGTTGTTGTCAGCATCGAATAGCACAGCCGTCCATGCCTTGTCGGCCTGCCACTTCTCGATGATTCGCATGTTGTCGGGGAAATGGTTGTTGGGGTCGAAGTCGGTGGTGAAGAAGGTGCCGTCATTGAGCACCACCAAGATGCGGTCGCCATCATTGAACTCGCCGAGCAGACGTCCGCGTTCCTCATAGTTGATGCGGTGGACGTCAGAGTCAAACCACACCTTACGTCCACCGAGTGTGGATCGGCCATGACTCTTGAGCGAGATGCGGTGGACGCTCTTGCGCGTGAGCAGCAGGCCACGGGCCGTGCGGCCCTTGATGGTCACCTCGGAGAAGTCTCTCTCGAGGAAGATGTTCTGGCGCTTCTTCGTGGGATCAGGGTCGAGCGTCACCTTGATGATTTCGGCCTCGCCATTGGGGTTGGGCGAGAAATAGATGACACGTGAGCCGGGCTCGCCACGCGTGAGGTCGTACTCGCGGTCGCGGGTGATGCTGGTCACATTGAAACGCTTGATATAATAAGGTCCCTTCTTGCCATCGCGGTAGACCACGTTGTAGATGGTACGGGCATCGTTTTTCTTGAACACCTGCACCCACATGACGTTCTTGCCGACGAAAATCTTGTCGGCCACGCGAATCACCTTGTACTTGCCATCGCGATAGAAGAGGATGATATCGTCAAGGTCAGAGCAGTTGCAGACAAACTCGTCTTTCTTCAGTCCTGTACCCACAAAGCCGTCCTGGCGGTTGATATAGAGCTTCTCATTGGCCTCCACGACCTTAGAAGCCTCAATGGTGTCGAAGCTGCGGATCTCAGTCCGGCGCGGATGGTCGGATCCATAGGTCTCCCGCAGATGGTCATACCAGGCGATGGTGACATCGACCATGTGCGCCAGGTCATGGTCGATGCCCTTCACCTCGGCCTTGATCTTGGCGATGAGCTGGTCGGCCTTGTCCTTGTTGTATTTGAGGATGCGCTGCATCTTGATCTCAAGCAGGCGCAGGTAGTCGTCCTCGCGTATCTCACGGACGAGCCCCTCCTTGAACGGTTCAAACTTCTTGTCGAGAAACTTGAGCACCGCTTTTTGGTCGGGGGCTTGCTCGAAAGCCTTCTCCTTGTACATGCGCTCCTCGATGAAGATACGCTCCAACGAGGCGAAGAAGAGTTGCTCCATCAGTTCGTCACGGCGGATCTGCAGTTCGCGGCGCAGCAGCCCCATGGTGCGGTCTACGCTGTGGCGCAATACCTCGCTGACAGTGAGGAACTGGGGCTTGTCGTCCTCGATGACACAACAGTTGGGCGAGATGCTGATTTCGCAGTCGGTGAAGGCATAAAGGGCGTCGATGGTCTTGTCCGGTGACGTGCCGGGCGTGAGCTGCACCTGTATCTCCACATCACGGGCCGTGAGGTCGAGCACCTTACGGGCCTTGATCTTGCCTTTCTCGATGGCCCTTGTGATGGAGTCTTGCAGCGAGTCGGCGGTCTTGCTGAAAGGTATCTCACGGATGGCGAGGGTCTTGTTGTCGAGCTTCTCTATCTTTGCGCGGATGCGGACGGAGCCACCGCGCTGTCCGTCGTTGTACTTCGACACGTCGATGGATCCGCCCGTGGGGAAGTCGGGATAGAGATGAAACTCCTCGCCACGGAGATATTTGACGGCAGCCTCGCAAATCTCATTGAAGTTGTGGGGCAGCACACGGCTCGACAGGCCCACAGCGATGCCGTTTGCTCCTTGGGCCAAAAGCAGGGGGTACTTGACGGGGAGGGTGATGGGCTCCTTGTTACGACCGTCATAGCTGAGCTGCCACTCGGTGGTCTTCGGGTTGAACACGGTCTCCAAGGCAAACTTGGAGAGGCGGGCCTCGATGTATCGGGGTGCGGCTGCCGAGTCGCCCGTGAAGATGTTGCCCCAGTTGCCCTGGGTGTCGATGAGCAGGTCCTTTTGTCCCAGTTGCACCAGTGCGTCGTAGATGGAAGCGTCTCCATGGGGATGAAACTTCATGGTCTCTCCCACGATGTTGGCCACTTTGTTGTAACGTCCGTCGTCCATGCGCTTCATGGTGTGCAGGATGCGTCGCTGCACAGGCTTGAGGCCATCGCCGATGTGGGGCACGGCACGCTCCAGGATGACATAGGAGGCATAGTCCAAGAACCAGTTCTTGTACATGCCCGACAGGTGGTGCACGGCCGAAGCGTCAAAGCGGTCGGCAGGCTTGTAGTCGCTATGGGTGTCGTTCGTCAGCTCGTCGTCGGTCTGCGGATTGTCGTTATTGTTGATTGTCTTGTCGTCGTCCATAAGTGTTGGTTTGAGGAGCCCAAAGGGGGCTTACCTATGCAAAGGTACACAAAAATCGGCAAAAAGCTTTTCGCATTCACCATTTTTTAATGATTCGGGCGAGCATGGACGGGAAAGTGCCTTCTTATCTGCAACCCAAAGCCCTCATATTCCGGTAAAAGCAGTCCGACCTTTTGATTGCCAACCTATTTTTTTCTTTTATTTTAACGCCATTCTCTTCACTTTATCAACAGAAAATCAGTACCTTTGCAAAATATACATCAACTCATCATTTAGAAGAAAATGGCAGAAGACAATTTCAAGAAGATTGTAAGTCACTGTAAGGAATACGGATTCGTGTTCCCGAGTTCGGACATTTATCCCGATGGTTTGGCCGCAGTTTACGACTACGGGCCCAACGGCGTGGAACTGAAAAACAACATCAAGAAATACTGGTGGGACTCCATGGTCCTGCTCCACAATAACATTGTCGGCATCGATGCGGCCATCTTCATGAACCCCACCGTCTGGAAGGCCAGCGGCCACGTGGACGCTTTCAACGACCCGCTCATCGACAACCGCGACTCGAAGAAGCGCTATCGTGCCGACGTGCTCATCGAAGACCAGATCGCCAAGTACGAGGAGAAGATTGACAAGGAGGTGAAGAAGGCCGCCAAGCGTTTCGGCGACAGCTTCGACGAGGCCAAGTTTCGCGAGACCAACCCTCGCGTGCTGGAGCACCAGAAGAAGCGCGACGAGCTCCACGCCCGCTACACCGCAGCCATGCAGGGTCCCGACCTCGAGGCGCTGAAGCAGATTATCCTCGACGAGGAGATTGTAGACCCCATCAGCGGCACGAAGAACTGGACGGATGTCAGACAGTTCAACTTGATGTTCTCCACCGAGTTCGGTTCGACCGCCGGCGCCACCAACAAGGTGTACCTGCGCCCGGAGACAGCCCAGGGCATCTTCGTCAATTTCCTGAACGTGCAGAAGACCACACGCCAGAAGTTGCCTTTCGGCATCGCACAGATTGGCAAGGCGTTCCGCAACGAGATTGTCGCACGCCAGTTTGTCTTCCGCATGCGCGAGTTCGAGCAGATGGAGATGCAGTTCTTCTGCCAGCCTGGCACGGAGATGAAGTGGTTCGAGTATTGGAAGAAGGCTCGCCTGGCATGGCACGAGGCCCTGGGCATGGGCGATGAGAACTATCGTTACCACGACCACGAGAAGCTGGCCTTCTACGCCAACGCCGCCACCGACATCGAGTTCAAGATGCCGTTTGGCTTCAAGGAGGTGGAGGGCATCCACAGCCGCACCAACTACGACCTCTCCCAGCATGAGAAGTTCTCGGGCACGAAGATGCGCTACTTCGACCCCGACACCAACGAGAGCTATGTGCCCTACGACGTGGAGACTTCCATCGGCGTGGACCGCATGTTCCTCAGCGTGATGTGCCATGCCTACAAGGAGGAGAAGCTCGAGAACGGCACCTCACGTGTGGTGCTCAGCCTGCCGGAGCCCCTGGCCCCCATCAAGTGTGCCGTGCTGCCGCTGGTCAACAAGGACGGACTGCCTGAGAAGGCGCAAGAGATCGTGGACAGCTTGAAGTTCCACTTCACCACACACATCGAGGCCAAGGATTCCATCGGCAAGCGTTATCGCCGCCAGGACGCCATCGGCACACCGTTCTGCGTCACCGTCGACGGACAGACGCTCGAGGACAACACCGTCACCCTGCGCTTCCGCGACTCCATGGAGCAGGAGCGCGTGGCCGTAGACAAGCTGCGCGAGATCATTGAGGACCGCGTGAGCATCACTTCCGTGCTGAAGAAGCTCAACGAGGCCATCAAGAAGTTCTAACCCGTCACGCGACAAAACCTTTTAACAGGCAGAATGAATATGAACAAGACAAGCTTGGCTAAGGCAGGCGCAAGGTGGGCAAGGGCACTCGTGGCCCTGCCACTCTTCCTTTTCGCCTTCCTGCTGCTGCCCGTCTCGTGCTCGGAGGAATCCGACGAGGTGGAGGAGTTTCCCCATTGGGAGAAGACCAACACCGACTATTGGAACAATCTCTATGCCGAGACTTCGCAACGCATAGCGACTGGCGACACGAGCTGGAAGATTCTGAAGAAGTGGAGCCTTCCCGACACCTTGCACACCGACAACACGCAGTATGTCATCGTGCATGTGCTCAACGAGGGAACAGGATCCGGCTCACCACTCTACACCGACTCGGTGCGGGTGCACTACACGGGGCGCCTGTTGCCATCCACATCCTATAGCGACGGCTACCAGTTTGACACCTCTTTCAAGAATGGAGCCACGGCTGAGACATCGGCACCGGCACAGTTCCTTGTCAGCCAACTCACCGACGGCTTTGCCACCGCCGTGCAGCACATGCACATCGGCGACAAGTGGGAGGTCTACGTGCCGTCTGACTTAGGCTACGGCGACACGGGCAGCGGCTCGGTCATTCCCGGCCACTCCGTGCTCATCTTCAACATCCAACTGGTATCCTACTATCGTGTGGGCACCGATGTGCCCGACTTCCAAGCCAAGCCCTGGCGCTTCGAGTAACCCTCAAGCTTCCAGTCCACTGATACAAGCGGCGTGCCCCACCATCCGGGCGCGCCGCTTTTTTTTCGAAGCAGGCTATCGGGTATTTTTCAATGGTCCGCAGATATTTTCCCGCATGGATGTGGAGTAATTCGGAAACCTTTTGTACCTTTACAGCAAAATCAAGAACTCAGGACAAGAACAAGCGAAAGACTATGGCGTTAAGACGATATCCTATAGGCATACAGACCTTCTCCGAAATCCGCAAGGATGACAGGCTGTATATCGACAAGACGGAATACATTTACCGAATGGCGCACACCGACAGCAAGTACTACTTTCTGGGGCGTCCAAGGCGATTCGGCAAATCACTTCTTGTCACCACCCTGCAAAGCTATTTTGAGGGACAGAAAGATCTCTTCAAAGGACTTGCCATCGAAAAACTGGAAAAGGAGTGGACCCAGTATCCTGTCCTGCATTTTGACATGAGCGGCGGCAAGCACATGGAGAAAGAGCAGTTGGAAAGATACTTAGCCGACATACTGGAGGAGCAAGAGGCCAACTGGGGCTATCGCAGTGAGAAGATAGACCCAAACATCAGACTCAAAGATCTCATCTTGACAGCCTATGAGAAGACGGGCAAGCAAGTGGTGATACTCATTGACGAGTACGATGCCCCTATGCTTGACGTGGCCCACGAAGAAGAGCAACTGGAAGTGCTGCGCAACATCATGCGAAACTTCTATAGTCCTCTGAAGGCGCGCGAATCCTACCTTCGCTTCGTATTCCTGACAGGCATCACCAAGTTCTCCCAGCTAAGCATCTTCAGCGAACTGAACAACATCACCAACATATCCATGGATCCTGAGTACGCAGGCGTATGCGGCATCACCAAGGAAGAACTCGAGGGACAAATGTCTGAGGACATAGAGGCGCTGGCAAAGGCACAGGAGATGACCAAGGAGGAAGCCACCGAAGAGTTGAAGGCCAACTACGACGGATACCATTTCTCAGCATCATCACCTGACGTGTTCAACCCGTTCAGCCTGCTGAACTGCTTCTCCAGAAAGGATTTTGGATCTTATTGGTTTTCTTCCGGCACGCCCACCTATCTGATTAAGATGATGCGCAAGTTTGGTGTCTCACCGACAAGCCTGGGCAGGGTGTACGCCAAAGCGTCGGCTTTTGACGCACCGACCGAGAACATGACGGTCATCACTCCCCTGCTCTACCAGAGTGGCTACCTCACCATCAAGGGATATGACAAGCCAAGCCGGCTCTATACGCTCGACCTTCCCAACAAGGAGATCAAGGTGGGACTATTCGAGAGCCTGCTGCCCAATTACCTTGAAGGTATGTATGCGCAAAACGGCGACGTGACCATAGCGCGCATGTCGGTGCTCATCCGGCAGGACGACATGGACGGGGCTTTGGAACTGCTGCAGGCCTTTCTCGGCACCGTGCCCTACTGCAACGTCACCAACCACGAGGGGCATTACCAGCAGATGCTCTTTATCATCTTCTCACTGCTCACCGCCTACGTTGTAGACGTCGAGGTGCATACCCCCAACGGCAGGGTGGACATCGTGATGCTCACCACGACACGGCTGTATCTCATAGAACTGAAACTCAACAAGTCTGCAAAAGAAGCCATCCAACAAATCAACCTCAAGAACTATGCAGAGCGTTTCGCGCTCTGCGGCAAGCCTATCACCAAGGTGGGCATCAACTTTGACACGACCAAGGGAACCATCACGGACTGGATGATAGAGGAATAAAACCAAACGCAAGAAAGACAACAACCATGCTGTCCCTACACAAGACACAAGCGGCGCGCCCCACCATCCGGGCGCGCCGCTTCTTTTTCCTGTTGCCCGACGCGCCTTGGCTTTTGCCAAAGCAAATGCCGGAAGGAAAATGTCCCAAAAGCGTCTGTCCATGTTTCCTTGGCATACATTTCCTCCATTGCGGCATGGCCTATTTCAGAAATAGGCATAACTTTGCAAACACATATTATAAAAAGACCTACGACACTAAAGACAACAACCCTAACACCATGAGAAGACTAAGACACCTCATCATCGCGACCCTCGCGGTCGTAGCATCGCTTGCGTCAGCGCTGCCCGCCCATGCGCAAGAACGTCGGCCCATCGACTCCAGGCACCCCATGTGGCTCGTCCACATCGATGTGTGGCACAAGGCCGACCCACAGAAAATCATCGACCTCATCCCCGAAGACATTCGTCCATGGATCTGCATGAACCTGTCGCTGTCGTGCCAATACGATCCGGACAAGAACGTATACAAGATGCCACAGAACGCTGTCAAGACCTATAAGTCGTGGGCCTCGGTGTGTCAGGCCAATGGCATGTGGTTCACGTGCCAGCCGGCCAGCGGAGGTCACACGCACATACAGGATGACGACCTCGAGACCTTCGAATATTTCTTCAAGCATTATCCCAACTTCCTCGGATGGAACTATGCCGAACAGTTTTGGGGCTTCGACGAGCCCGGTGACATGAGTTCCAGCACACAGTCATCGCGCATCGCCCTCTTTGCCAAGCTCGTGCCCATGGCTCACAAGTATGGCGGACTGCTCACCGTCAGCTTCTGCGGCAACATCTGGTCGCACCCGCTCAACCCCGATGGCATGATGAAGCGCAACAAGGACTTGCTCGACGCCTGCCGGAAATACCCGGAGGCCATCCTGTGGCTTTACAAGTACACCACCTCCTCGTGCTTCTACAACAACGAGAGTGTCACCATCGCACCCTTCATCGCCGGACTGGCCAAGAACTACGGCATCCGGTATGACAACTGCGGATGGAACGGCGCTCTCGATGCCCTGCTCGGGAAGAACCACGGCAAGAAATACCCCATCGCAGCGGGCATCGGGACGACACTGGAGCAGACCGGCATGAACGGCGGCGCCGTGTGGGACGGGCCGGAACTCACCACGACCGAAGACTTCCAAGTCCTCAACAACACCACTGTCAACGGATACACGCGCCGCAACTGGGGACGGTTCCCCAGCTTGGACAACGCCTGGATTGACATGTTCCGCAAGGTCATCGACGGCACGCTGTACATCCCGACAAGAGAGGAAGTGGTGGGGAAAACCAAGGTGGTGGTGGTCAACGATGTCACGTCGGGCAGCGACGAGGACAAGTATGCCGCCTGGGGCGACCTCTACGACGGACTGTACAAGCAAGACGACCCTTTCAACCATGGCAACGGGCAGTGGATGGAAAACTACTGCTACTTCAAGAAGACGGGGCGCTATGGCGCCATACCCGTGGTCAACGAGCTCCACGACGACTTGGCCAAGGCCATCCCTGTCAAGGTCTACAAGGCATCGCGCACGGCTAAGTGGCCGACGCTGGCGGCCAAGGTGGCCGACTTCGACCGGCAATATCCCGAAGTGAGCAAGGGTGACCTGTTCGTGGAGCGGTTCAAGAACCAACTGGTCACCTACACGCCCTACACATACCTTAACAAGAAGACTTCGGCCACGGCCGACATCCCCTTGCTCTACAACACCTGCGACAGCCTCTCGCTGACTTACGGCAAGCTGAGCAGCGGCATCGTGAAGGAGCATGCCGACCACATCGACTTCTACCTCAACAACTACCGCACCGACACCACCACGGCGCAGACTGACCAGATCACCATCAAGGGCGCTTCAGAGAAGCCCACCTACACATTGGCCAAACGGGCCGCCGGCAGGGCTGCGGCCACGGAGACCTGGGACGAGGCGGCCAAGGCCTACACCCTCCAGGTGAAACACATCGGACCGGTGGACGTCACCATCCGTTGTGCCGGCACGGCCACGGACAGGAGCACCGATTGCGTGGACGACACGCCGCTGACAGCCGACATGCCCAAGCAGCCCGAGCCTTACTATGGCCCCGTGATCATCGAGGCTGAAGACATGGACTACCGCAACATCAAGAGCTGTGTCACTGACCCCTACTATGTGTATCCTGACATGAGAGGGTATGCGGGCAACGGTTTCATGGACATGGGAACCAACACCTCCGCGGTGCTGCGGCACGAGATGACCATAAGAAAAGCGGGGGACTACAACGTGACCATTCGCTACACGTCGCCCAAGAAGGGCTACCTGAAGGTGTCGCTCAACGGCACGCAGACCGTCAACTACGAGCAGACGGAACAGAACGAATGGAAAACCGCCACTTTCGCCGCAACCCTGAAGGAGGGCAAGAACACACTCGTGATCACCAACACCAGCGGTGTGGCCATGTACATCGACAACGTGACCTACGTGCCGGCCGAAGCGCAGCCCGAGACCTACGGGGTGACCATCCGGCCGACGGAACACGGCACCGTCACGGCCGACAAGCAACTGGCTGCGGAAGGCGAAGAGGTGACGCTCACCATCACACCCGACGAGGGATATGCCCTGCAGGCCATCCGGGTGACCAGCTCGGTATTCTTCACCCAGCAGAAGTACATCAGCGTCGAGGAAGGTGCCACCACCGCCACGTTCACCATGCCTGACGACAACGTCACCCTCCAACCGACCTTCACCGACCGGACGCTCGCATACAGCATGGACATGGGCAACGTGCAGGCCGGCACCCTCCCGCCGGGATGGAAGACGACACAAGAGAACAGCGAGGTGCATGAATATCCCAACCTATACAGTGGCGGGGCACGCACCATGACAGGCTTCGGCGGCTACCAGGGCAAGGCGCTTTACTGGCGCAACGGCAAGGCCGAATATGGTCTGCAGGAGGATTATCCCCTCACGCTGGCTGCCGGCAACTACAAGTTGTCATACGCTTGCGCGGCCTGGAAGGGCTCACCCAAGTACGCTGTCAGCATCATCGACGACAGCGGAAAGAGCATAGCCGCATCAGCCACTCACTCCGCCACGCCCAACGCTAACGGAAGCACAACCGCAAACATCACAGGGGCAAAGCTCTACGAACTGCCTTTCGTCGTCAAGACTGCCGGAGATTACATCATCCAGTTCATGGACAAGACACCCGAAGGAGGCTACCATGAGTTCCTGCTGCTCGAGTGCCGTGTCAACGACACGGATGTGTCAAGCGGCATTGCGGAGACCAGGCAAGCCACTGTCGCTCCTGGCATCTACAGTGTCACTGGCATGAAGATGGAGTCGCTGGCACCGGGCATCAACATCATCGTCATGCCCAACGGGGAAAAGAGAAAGGTGATGGTCAGAAGATAACCGCCCACCTCATATGCAATGATTCACATCCCAAAGGCTAACGGACATGTCTACACATCCGTTAGCCTTTATTTTTACGCCTTCTTTCTCCAGGAGTGCCCGCTGCGCTTGCCATCCCGGCGCCAGCCGTCCCTGGCTGTTCACCACGCGATGACAGGGCAAGCCCAACTCCGCGGACGCGCCACGCATCACCCGACCCACCAGGCGCGAATGGTCAGGCCAGCCCACCAGTCGGGCTATCTCGCCATAGGTCAGCACCTTGCCATAGGGTATCGCACCCACGACCTCATACACATCCTGCTTAAACGGTTCCGTTTCGGGTCTCATGCTTTTGCTTTTGTGAATGTTCCGGCGGCGAGTACCGTCAGGCCTCCTTCGACCTCAATCCCTTGAGCCAACTGCCACGTCGGATGCGCCACAGGAAGATGCACCCGCGGAAGGTCAGCTCCGTGGCCATGGCGATCCACACGCCCCGCAGGCCATGGCTCTGCGCCAGGGCGTAGGCCAGCGTCAGGCGCACGCACCACATGGAGAAGAGGCTCATGGCGGCCGGGCGCAGCGTGTCGCCCGCAGCCACACACACGGCATAACTGACGATGGCGGCGGCAAAGAACGGCTCGGCGAAGGCCTCGATGCGCAGCACCTCGGCACCCAACTGGCGGATGGCCTCGACGGGCGACAGGAATCCGATCATCTCGGGTGCCAGCACATACATCACCACGCCCATGAGGGCCATGACCAGCATGCCCACACCGATGGTGAGATGGGCAAAACTCTTGCAGAGGTCGCGGCGCCCGGCGCCGTAGGTCTGGCCGACAAGCGTCGACGCGGCATCGCCCACACCATAGCCGGGCATGTAGCAGAGGCTCTCGGCGGTGATGGCAAACGAGTTGGCGGCAATGGCCACATTGCCCAGGGGCGCCACGATGAGCGTGCTCACCACCTGGGCCGAACCCATGAGGATGTTTTGGACGGCCACAGGCAGACTGATCTTCAAGGCATTGCGCACATACGCCCATTTCCACACAAACTGCTCGCGGTCGAGGCGCAGGGCGATGATCTTGTTCTTGCAGACGGCTTGCCACGCCATGGGCAACACCGTGACGACATAGGCCGACATCGTGCCGAGCGCCGCGCCCGTCACTCCCATCTTGAGCAGATAGATAAAGAGGTAGTTGAACGCCACGTCGAGGCTACACATCAGGATGCTCAGCACGCTGGGCACGCGCATCTCGCCCGCGCTCTTGAGCATGGCACCCATGAGGTGGTAGAGGAGCACGGCTGGCAGGGTGAGACTGAAGATGAGGAAATAGGCCGAAGACAGGGGTGCTATGTCGGCCCTTCCGCCAAGCCAGTAGGGCAACGGCGTGTGCACGACGACACCCGCAAGGGCCATCAGCACGCTGACCACGCCGCCGCAGACGAGGGCGTGGCGAAACACTTGGCGGGCGCGCGTGAAGTCGTTGGCGCCGATGAAGTGGGCCACCTGCACCGAGAACCCGAGCGACGCGGCACTCAGGATGCTGCCCATGAGCCATGTGGTGGTCTCCACCAAACCGATCGATGCCGACGCGGTGGCTCCGAGATGGCCCACCATGGCGGCATCGATGAAAAACATCATCACCGTGGTGATCTGCGCAAGCATGGACGGGATGCTCAGCTCCACGATGAGCTCGAGCTTCTCGCGGCGCGACAGATGTGCGCCATTGCGTATCTTTGCGAGGAGATGGTCGCTTTTCTTATTGCTGAACATGGGTGCAAAGGTACGGACAAAACGACAATTGGCAAAGCCCGAATCATGCTTTTTCTCCGGTCTGGGGCGAGATGCACACGAGGCAAGCTACGCGGATGGGCAAGCGGCAAGAGGGTTCTCATGCCTACCGTCCGACGGGCCTTTCCCTCAAGGGACGGAGGGGTATATCGTTTTTACATTCAGGCCATGGGGCTCATCATGCCAAATTCCGGAAGAGCCCACACACAAAAAATAAGGGCGGCATCCTCATCCGGGAAACCGTCCTTAGCGTTATATAACCAATCTCTAATGTTTCTATGCTTTCCTATGTGTTGTGCTGTGAGTTGTCGTTGAGCCATTTCCATGAGGCGAACAGCGCCGCATACATGGCCAACACCATTGTCATATTCATCTCAAACCTCCTTCTTCTTCAGTTAATGTTACGTTCTTCTCCGCTCTGGCTTCTCTCCTGGCGGAGGGGTTATCCTGGGCATGGCGTAGTCGTCACGACTGGTCGGTTGCCTCTCACTTGTTATCCTCTTTCTTACGTATCCCTTTCAACAATCTTTTACCTGTCAACCAATGTCTAAGAGAGTTGCAATCTTCTACCTTCATTCTAATGCCTGTCTTACAATCTTCTACCTTTCTTGACTGATGCCTATGCTACTAATCTTTTACCTTATGAAAACTATACCTACGTATGACTTTCTCCTTTCATTCTGCTCTCTTTTCTCTCTCAAATTCTCTTTTTATCGCTTGTGGCACTCACGTGTCGTCTCTTGTCTTTTGACGCTGCAAAGTTACGCTGATTTCCAAAAGACGACAATACTTTTATACTGTTTTTCTGCAAAAATCACCTCATTTTTGATATAAATCAATCAGCTGTGTGCGCACACACCCGCAAAAACATCACTTCAGGAGCATCTTTTTGCTCCAGCCATGTGGCCTTGCGCCATTCTTTTCTTATCTTTGCAACGGTGAGTGCACGACACAAACCCAACCATCCCATTTGCAATCCGCATGAAAACAACCTATCGCTCCAAGGTGGACAGTTGGCTTATGGCCATCATCCTGGCATGCTTGCTGCCCGTCTTCACCTTATTATATAGCGACCCATCCGTCGTCAGCATCCTTGTCGCGGTGTTCACGCTGCCGGTCGTGGGCGTGCTGCCTTTCAGCATCCGCTACATCGTGGACCATGACCATCTCATCGTCAGGTGGGGCTTCGTCGTCTCGCAGCGTTACCCCATCAGCCAGATTCTATCCGTCCGCACCACCCGCTCCGTGCTGTCGGCACCCGCCGCTTCGCTCGACCGTCTTGAGATTTGCTTCGCCCACGACTCCGTCATCATCTCGCCCAAGCACAAGGAGGCATTCCTGCGCCGGCTCCAGGAAGCGGCGGGAGGACGCATCCGCATGGACCTGTGAAACGTATCACCGCAGACACCCCAATGCCTGACACCCCATCAGGATGATTGGCAAGAAAGCGGACAATATATATAAAAAAACAGGCGTTATTTTCAACTTCAAAATATTTTGGCCGAAATACGCGATTTTTCGGCACTTTTCGTAATCGGTTGATAATTAAGCGCTTACGAAATTCAAGGTTTTATTAAGCCTAAAAAGTAAATACTTTTCATCAAAGAATACCCTTTATCGCGTTGCGATATACCCTTTATCATGGCGCGATTAACGCTTAATCGCATCGCGATATACCCTTTATCGCAACATAATATACCCTTTATCGCAAAATTACCCCACGCAAATCGCGGCGCGACCGATGAAAAACGCCATTTTCGCGTTCTATTTCAACTGCTATCCGCGACAAACTTTTCGACCAAAAATCATGACAACACCTATGGACGTGACAACTCCTAACCACATCTTGTGCCTTGAGACGCGCCTTCCGCAGGCAAGCGGCCGCACACGATGCGCCCGCGGTACACCAATATGTTTCTTTTTGTTTTCATAAGTTAACAAACGTTATAATCTGTCAGTTTTCCGCCCGATTTCTTGCAGGTAACCACAAGTTGTCATATCTTTGCGGTGTACTATTCGAGTAGTACACTAAAACACCACAGAAAACCACTAAAAAAGGAATAAGAAAATGATCAACGTCCAAAACATCACCTATCACTATCCAGGCAGCAAGCACCTGGTTTTCCAGGACTTCTCGCTCACCCTGGAGCCTGGCCGCATCTATGGCCTGCTGGGCAAGAACGGAACGGGCAAGTCGACCCTACTCTACCTCATCTGCGGACTGCTGCGCCAGCGTAAGGGCTGCATCACCATCGACGGACACAAGAGCCTGCTGCGCGAGCCCGCCATGTTGCAAGACGTGTGCCTCGTGCCTGAGGAGTATGACTTGCCCGCCATCTCGCTGAAGGAGTATGTGCGCATCAACAGCGTGTTCTATCCCCGCTTCAGCGAGGACATTCTCAACAGTTGTCTCACCGACTTTGAGTTGCCCACCGACATCCATCTGAAGGCCCTCTCCATGGGACAGAAGAAGAAGGTGTACATGAGCTTCGCCCTGGCCACCGGCTGCCGCTACATCTTCATGGACGAGCCGACCAACGGTCTCGACATCCCGTCGAAGAGCCTGTTTCGCAAGGTGGTGGCCCGCCACATGACCGATGACCGCACGCTCGTCGTCTCGACCCACCAGGTGCACGACGTGGAGACGCTGCTCGACCACATCGTCATCATCGACCAGAGCCACGTGTTGCTCGACTGCAGCGTGGGCGACATCACCAGGACATACGCCTTCCGCAACATCGCCGAGGCACAAGCTGCCAAGGCTGTCTACACAGAGCCATCGGCCAGCGGCCTCAGCGCCATCATGCCACGCCAGGACGGAGAGGAAGAGACCCAGATCAACCTGGAGCTGCTCTTCGACGCGGCCGTCAGCCGGAAACTCCCCGAAAACTTCCCTTCCACCAAGTAAACTGAACACGCACATCATGAAAAACTTCAATTTCACACGCTTTGCCCACGTGCTCCGCTGGATGCTCTCTGAGCGCAAGGAGCTCTACACGTTCTTAGCCTTGGGCTTCTTCATCATCATCTTCCCCACATTGGTGATGCCTTTCATCAACGGTGTGTTCTCCAGAGACTATTACGACATGTCGTGCACAGAGATGTCGTCCGACTTCATGATAGCCACCTCCATCTGCTACTACATCACCTGCGGCGCGATTCTCACCAAGTACTTGGGCGACAAGCGCCGACGCATCACTACGTTCATGCTGCCGGCCAGCCGACTGGAGAAGTTTGCGGGCCGCTACCTGCACACCATCGTCACCTTGCCCCTGGCCATCGCCGTCGGCTTCATCATCGGCGACCTGCTGCAGATGGGCGTCTACCAGGCGACGTTTGGCTTCTGCCAGTCGTCATTTGCCAAGTTCGTCACGGTGGTCGCCGAGTCGTTCCCGCGCCTGTCACTCGCCTTCGGCGACACGCTCCCGGGCTTCATCATCCTCTTCTGGTTTCCACACTCCCTGTTCCTGCTCGCCGGCACCTTCTTCCGCCGACAGTCCTGGATACTGAGCTGCATACTGCTGTTCTTCACGGGCATGGCGGTACTGGTGGGTGGCTCTTACCTGGCGAAGTACATTCTCGACACGCTTTACGGCGATGGCGTCTATAGCGTGGGCATCATCACCACGCCGTGGGCCACTGCGCTCTACACACTGGCCTTCCTGGCGCTCATCGCTTTCAACTATTGGGCTGCGTTCCGCATCTACTCGCGCATGCAGGCCATCAACAACAAATTTTTCAACTTCTAACAACTCACTTATCACCATGAAGCATATCGCATTGCTGCTCATATCCGCCCTCGCCCTGCTCGGTTCCTGCAAGGTGGAGACCCAGAAAGACCTGGGACCCGAGACCACACGCACCATCACGGTGCGCAACTTCAACAAGCTCGCCATCAGTGTCTGCTCCGACTACGAGTACATTCCGTCGGACACGTTCAGCGTGACCATCACGGCTCCCGAGAAGGCGCTGGACCGCATCCTACTCAACGTGACCAGCGACAGCACACTGAGCATCGAGAAGGGAAGCGAAAGAAACAAGGACAAGGACAACGTCATGTGGATCATGCGCAACTCGGGCGCCGATGCCGTCAAAATCATCGTCAGGGCTCCCTACCTGACAAGTGTCAACATAGCCGGAAGCAGCACGTTCACATGCAACAAGACCATGAGGGCACCCCAGCTGGCGCTGGCGATTGCCGGAAGCGGAGAGATCTGCGTGGCGGGCGTGGAAGCCGACCGGGTGAAAACACAAATCGCGGGCAGCGGAGACATACAAACCTCGCTCTCGCAGACGACAAGCACCATCGCCCATGTGACGGGCAGCGGAACCATCACGCTGGGGCTCAAGCGGTGTGGAGACGTGGGGGCCGACGTGACGGGCAGCGGAACCATCACGCTGAGCGGAGACGCGGAGACGATCGCACCGACCATAACGGGCAGCGGCGTCATCGATACGGACAACTTAAAACTGACAAAATGACGTTCAACAACAACAAAGCCATATACCTGCAGATGGCCGACCGCCTCTGCGACGACATCCTGGCGGACAAGTATGGGGCCAATGACCGCATACCATCCGTGCGCGAGTATGCTGTGACGCTGGGGGTCAACAGCAATACGGCCGTGAAAGCCTATGAGGAGCTGGCACGCGAGGGCGTCATCTACAACCGCCGCGGACTGGGCTACTTCGTGGCCGCCGATGCCAAGGAGCAGATCATGCAGGCCCGGCGCACCACCTTCTTCCGCGAGGTGCTGCCCGAGATGTTCCGCCAGATGCGGCTGCTCGGAATCGACATCAAGGATGTGAATGAGAAATGGGCCGAGCCATAACGGCCTCATATAGAAGATGTGAGGTTGTCTCTCTTTCCCCACATCATGCCAAGGGCCGACACGGTTGCGATAAGCCGTCGTCGGCCTTTCATCATTGAAAACGGGAACGGGCCATATAACCCAGCAACAGCACGAGGGACACGGTCTCCGACAGGGGCTCCGCCAGCCAAAGACCTGGAATGCCGGCCACCAAAGGCAGCACGACAAAGCTGGGGATGACAAAGATGAAGCCGCGAAGCAACATGAAGACCGTGGCCGGACGGTAGCGCTCAAGGCTCTGCAGATAGCCGATAAGCACCACATTGAGCGTGAACGGCAGGCAGGTGAGCAGGAAGAGGGGCAACCCCTGGCTGCCGATGGGGGTGGCTGCCGACAAGTCGCCGACAAAAAGACTGACCAGCGCTGGAGCAAGCACAAAACCCAAAACCGACATGAGCAGTCCCAGCGCGCAGGCCAGCACGACTGACAGTCGCAATGTCTCGCGCACACGGTCGGCACAACCCAGCCCGTGATTGTAACTGACTATGGGAAGTGACGACTGAGCGATGGCGTTGCCAAACATGAAAATCATCGGGAACAGATAGCACGCCACAGAGAATGCTGCCACGCCATCCTCACGGAGGTAACGCATGAAGGCAAAATTGCCGCTGACCATCATGCAGCAAATGGCTGTCTCGGCAATGAACGTGGGCAACCCCAGGCGCAACATGTAACCGCAGTTGCGCGCCGTGAGACGCAGGGCTACGGCTGAAAACTTTGGACGGTACAACCGCAACTGCCTGCTGCGACGGAGCAGATAGTGCACTACCAGCATAGCGCCCAGCAGGGCCGACAGCGACGTGGCCACGGCGGCACCAAAGACGCCCATGCCCAAAGGGAAGACGAACAGCCAGTCGAGCGCAATGTTGACCAAGGCCGCCACCACATTGAGCATCATGGCATACTGGGGAGAACCGTCCAACCGGATGACAAAGAGACCCACCAGCTCCACTACAAAGAACAACAGGCAGGGACTGACACCCAGCAGATAGTCGTGAACCATGGGATAAAGCTTGTCACTGCAGCCCAGCAAAGCGACGGCCTGGCGTGGAAACACATTGATGGCAACAACCACCAACCCCATCAGGACCAACCCCATGGTGAACGCCTGGGTGACATTGATGTTGGCCGCCTTGAGGTTGCCCTTGCTCAGGTGAATGGCCGCCACCACACTGACACCACTGCCAAACATCAAGGCTATGCCGGCCGCCACCTGAAACATCGGGGCGGCAATGTTGATGGCCGCCAAGGCGTCACTGCCTACGCCGCGCCCCACAAAGATGCCGTCGGCCAGGTTGAGCAGCACACCCGACAACAGTCCCAACAAGGTGGGGAAAAACAACTTGCGGAAAAGACGCGGTATGCGCATCTCGCCATAGTTCAATGCATCACGATTGTCTTTCATTGCCCTACTTCTTATGATGGGTTCTATAAATTAGCTTTGTCAGATTTCGAGGCTCTTTTTGAGGCCATTTCGTTAGCGCGCGAGGGAGCATAGCGGGCTATGTGACCGAGCAGGCAGGCGGAATGGGACAAAAAGAGACCCAAAGATGACAAAACGTAACCCACGATCTTATTTATGTTGCTATGGTGGTAATTGATAGAACCCACCTTATATGATTTGCCATTGCAGCTGACGGACACTGCCACACTTACGTCGGATGACAAAAGATGCCAGGCAAAAGCGCACTGCCGAGGTAGTGGCGTTTTCATCCGGCATCGTCAAGTCGGTCTCCTCATGCGGAAACTTTTGCAAAGGTAAGACAAATTAGCTGACCGGCCAAGATGTTTGCCAAGAACTTTCGGACATTGTGTCAGTCTGTCATATCTGCCGCAAACCAAAAAATGTTTGGCACGCCCTTTGTTTAAAGATAGGCGAACATTCGTTTCACGCAACATTCATTCAGAACAATAAAAATAAAAAATATACAACTATGGGAAAGATTATTGGAATCGACTTAGGTACTACCAACAGCTGCGTGGCCGTCTTTGAGGGCAACGAGCCGGTAGTGATCGCTAACAGTGAGGGCAAGCGCACCACTCCGTCAGTGGTGGGCTTCATGAAAGATGGTGAGCGCAAGGTGGGCGACCCTGCCAAGCGCCAGGCCATCACCAACCCGAAAAACACAGTCTACTCCATCAAGCGCTTCATGGGTGAGACCTACGAGCAGAGCCGCAAGGAGGCTGAGCGCGTGCCTTACACCGTGATCAACGACAACGGATATCCCAAGGTGCAGATCGAAGGTGCCGCACACCCCTACACTCCGCAGGAGATCAGCGCCATGGTGCTGCAGAAGATGAAGAAGACCGCTGAGGACTATCTCGGACAGGAGGTGACCGACGCCGTCATCACCGTGCCGGCCTACTTCTCCGACTCACAGCGCCAGGCCACCAAGGAGGCTGGTGCCATCGCGGGTCTCAACGTGCGCCGTATCGTCAACGAGCCTACGGCTGCCGCACTGGCCTATGGTGTCGACAAGTCTAACAAGGACATGAAGATCGCCGTCTTCGACCTCGGCGGCGGTACGTTTGATATCTCCATCCTGGAGTTTGGCGGTGGCGTGTTTGAGGTGCTGGCCACCAATGGTGACACGCACCTGGGCGGTGACGACTTCGACCAGGTCATCATCGACTGGCTGGCCGACGGATTCAAGGCCGATGAGGGCATCGATCTCCGCAAAGACCCGATGGCCATGCAGCGCCTGAAGGAGGCTGCAGAGAAGGCTAAGATCGAGCTCTCAAGCACCACTTCCACCGAAATCAACTTGCCTTACATCTCGGCTGAGGGCGGCGTGCCCAAGCACTTGGTGAAGACACTGACACGCTCGCAGTTTGAGCAACTGGCCCACAACTTGATCCAGGCTTGCCTGGTGCCTTGCCAGAACGCCATCCGCGACGCCAAGCTCTCAACGAGCGACATCGACGAGGTGATCCTGGTGGGTGGCTCAAGCCGTATCCCCGCTGTGCAGACACTGGTCAAGAACTACTTTGGCAAGGAGCCTTCGAAGGGTGTCAACCCCGATGAGGTTGTGGCCGTGGGCGCATCCATACAGGGTGCCATCCTCAACAACGAGAAGGGCGCAGGCGACATCGTGTTGCTTGACGTCACTCCGCTGACCCTCGGCATCGAGACCATGGGCGGCGTGATGACCAAGCTCATCGACGCCAACACCACCATCCCCTGCAAGAAGAGCGAGGTGTTCTCTACCGCTGTCGACAACCAGACAGCCGTGACCATCCACGTGCTGCAAGGCGAGCGCCCCATGGCTTCGCAGAACAAGAGCATCGGCCAGTTCAACCTCGAGGGCATCGCACCGGCTCGCCGTGGCGTTCCGCAGATTGAGGTCACATTCGATATCGATGCCAACGGCATCCTCAACGTGAGCGCCAAGGATAAGGCCACAGGCAAGGAGCAGGCCATCCGCATCGAGGCTTCATCAGGCTTGAGCGAGGATGAGATCAACCGCATGAAGGCCGAGGCCGAGCAGAACGCTGCTGCCGACAAGGCTGAGCGCGAGAAGGTCGACAAGATGAACCAGGCCGACTCGATGATCTTCACCACCGAGAACTTCCTGAAGGACAATGCCGACAAGATTCCCGCTGACAAGAAGCCGGGCATCGAGCAGGCTCTCCAGCAGCTCAAGGACGCCCACAAGGCTGCCGACGTGGCCGCCATCGACGCTGCCATCGCCAACCTCAACAACGTCATGCAGGCCGCCTCGGCACAGATGTACCAGGGTGGCGCACAGCCGGGCGCTGGCGCACAGGCAGGTGCTGGCGCTGGCGCACAGGCCGACAACAGCGGCGCCAAGCAGGATGACAACATCCAGGACGCCGACTTCGAGGAGGTCAAATAGGGTCGATAAAAATGTCGTAAGGCTTAATAAAATAATTATAATAAAGCCGTGTAACTCAATGAGTTGCACGGCTTTTTCTTTTTCTTAACAATTCTAAATAAATTTGGTCAACTCAGAAAATAGCCGTATATTTGCCACATATTTGGCACAGGACTTAAACGTCTATAAGGTCGGACTTATTTGTACTTAAGCGTCTATGCCGTTAAAAACTGTAAGTGAATGGGTAAAATATAAGCAGAATATGGGTAAGGCTAAATTTCAAATAGAACGTAGGTGCGAGGTGTGCGGAAATCCATTTTTCGCAAAGACTCTGGAGTCTCGCTACTGCTCGGAGAAGTGCGGACAAGTGGCGTACACTCGACGCAAACGTGAGGCAAAGAAGCTGAAAAAGCTTCAAGAGTTGACGGAACAAATAGATGATGACAGGGACTACATAACGGTTCCTGAGGCGGTGGCAATGTACTCGGTGAGCAGGACTTCGCTCTATCAATATATACATGACGGAAGCATTCCGTCCATCAATTTAGGGGTTCGACTCATCCGGGTGAGCAGAAAGGAACTGGAGAAATATTTCCCCAAAAGGAACTTTGACAAGAAACCTGCCAAGAGATTGCCAAAGCTCTATAACTTGGAACCAGAGAACTGCTATACTATTGGTGAGATAAGCAAGAAGTACAAAATTGACGATAGTACAGTGTATCTGCATATTCGGAAATATGGTATTCCAACACGACAGATTGGAAACTATGTGTATGTTCCAAAGTATGAAATTGACAATCTATACAAATAAAGAATATGAGAAGGACATTCCATAATACGAAGGTTTCTGTGAAACTAAGAAAATCTCGCTATGCCAACGAATGGTATCTCGTTGTCGAGTCGTACCCTGTGTACGAGAAGGCGAACGGCAAGCCAAAGCGCATCAGAGAGAATATCAACCGTGTGGTGACAACTCCATTATGGGACAAGACAAAGACGACACGTGGAGGGGCTGACGGCAAGGAGGCATATATGCCGAAACGTGATGTGAACGGTGTGATACAATGCAAGTCTGCCGCCGACCAACGAGCCTGTCTGTATGCAGACAAGATACGGGAGGCAAGGCAGCGAGAATATGACAATGCCGCCCTGTACACGGATGTGGAAGCAGCTCAGGCGGAACAGAACGAGCGCTCGAAATGCAACTTTATCGAATATGTGAAGTATGTGTCGGAAAAGAGGCATGGGAATGGTTCGAAATCCATCATCATCAACTGGAAACGTGTGTATGAGTTGTTGAAACTGTTTGCGAAAGGTGACTCTATCCTCTTCTCGGAAATTGACCTGAGATTGATAGAGGATTTCAAGCAATGGATAACAACGGCTCCGCAAGGCGGTGGCAAGAGCGGCACCATATCTCAGAATACAGCGGCGACCTACTTCTCCATATTCAAGGCTGCATTGCACCAGGCTTTCATCGACGGTTATTTGACCATCGACGTAGCAGCCAAGAGCAAGAATATCCAGGAACAGGAAAGCCGACGAGAGTTTTTGACAACGGAAGAGCTGAACACATTGGCAGCGACACCATGCGACAACCCAATCATCAAAAGGGCTGCTTTGTTCTCGGCATTGACAGGACTGAGACATTGCGACATCCAGAAGTTGAAATGGTCGGAGGTGCAGAAGATAAACAATTCATACAGACTGAACTTCACCCAAAAGAAGACAAAAGGCGTAGAATACATGCCTATGTCGGAGCAAGCCTATAAACTGTGCGGTGAGCGCAAAGACCCAAACCTGTTGGTCTTTGCAGGATTGCCCGCCCCGGCTTGGATTTCCAAACCCTTGAAGCGATGGATAGAGGCAGCTGGCATCACACGCAAAATAACCTTCCATTGCTTCAGACATACATACGCTACGCTCCAGCTGGCGCATGGTACGGACATCTATACCGTGAGCAAGATGTTGGGACACACCAATGTAAAAACGACACAGATATATGCGAAAGTGATAGATGAGAAAAAGGAAAAGGCAGCGAATGCCATCCAGATAAATCTGAACGAAAAAGAGTTGGAATAGTTGAAGAGGATATTTCCTGAGGGTAATCGAGAATGCCGTTTCGACACAGCCAAAGGAAATTGCCAAACGAAAATATCAGGCGAGATGACCAAACGAAATCTTCAAACGAGATAGTCAGACTAAAGAGTCTGATGAGATGGCCAGATGTGATAATCAAACGAGATAACCAAATTGCCTTGCGAGCCACTTGTGAATAAGTCATAAGTGGCTCGCTGCATATAGATACGTTAGTAGCAATCGGGGTTGTGTACCTATTATGATGGTCTTATGGGAGGCTTATGAGGAGAGTCATCATGTAGGCGGAGCATGAAAAAGTTGTGTTTTGGGGGATATGAAGAAGTTAGGGCGAAATAAGGGGTTGGCAAGTTATGGGATTATGTTTCGATTATGGAAACGGATGCTGATGGGAATCATAAGACCATCAGTATTGATTTTTATGGTTATTTTGCACCCAGAAATCGTGATGACAAATAATATAGTAATAACCATAAAAACGTGATAAGATGACAGAAGAAATCAGATTTGAAGACCTTCCAAGAGTCACCCAAATGATGATGACCAAGCTGGAAGAGTTGTGTGCCAAGGTGGACAAAATCATTCCGAGCGTAGAGGAGCCTATCGACCGATGGTTCACGGTGGATGAATTGAGGGAGTATCTGCCTGAGCACCCAGCCCGGCAGACCGTGTATGGATGGACCAGCAACGCCATCATTCCATTCCACAAAAAAGGAAAGTCGCTAAGATTTAGAAAATCGGAAGTAGACAAATGGTTGCATGAGGGCTATAATCCTTATATCAAAGAGATAGAAGAGGAAGCCCAAGCATTCATCGAGAAAAAACGCAAACCATTATTCTAATATAGAATGGCATGGATACTATTAATCAAAACACCTGTGGCATCAAAAAAAACAAAAGCAGGGATGAAACAGAGATTACATGGGAAAAACTCGAAGATGCCAACAAAGACGGAACCACAATCCCCTTGGAGGCTTTTCCCGTAAAGATACAAGAGATGACCAAGGTGCTGGTGGAATATGAGAACTACAATCAAGACTACCTGTTGGTGTCGATGTTATCTGCAGTGGCCACCGCCATTGGGAACACCTGCCAGATAAGAATCAAGGGTTGTTGGACAAGCAGTCCCATCCTATACATCATCCTCGTAGGGCGACCGGGCGTTGGTAAGACACCACCCTTGGACTTTGCCTTCAAGCCCATTCGGGCGCACGACTATCAGTTACTGAAGAAATACAAGGAAGATGACGAAGCCTATTCCTTGTTTATGGAAAAAAGGAAGAACAGGAAGTTTAGTTATTCGCAATCGGAGATACCAGAGATACCTATCCTGCAAAGGACTGTTATCTCGGACTTCACCCCCGAGGCATTGATGCAAGCGCATAATGTGAACCAGCGAGGTATCGTGGCATTCGTAGATGAGATTATGGGGATGTTCAACACCGTGAACCAATACAGCAAGGGACAACTGATAGAACAACTGCTGACAGCACATAGCGGAAAACCACTGGACATCACCCGATGCAGTCTTGACATTCCTGTTCATATCGAGCAACCCTGCATCAACATCATCGGAACAACCCAGACCAAGCGAGTGCATGAGTTGGTGGACAAGGGATATGGCGACAACGGTCTGATAGACCGCATACTGTTTTCCTATCCCAAGAGGCACACCATCAGCCCATGGCAATTGCATGGTACAGAAGACGAATATGACGGCAGAGAATGTTTTGACCAATGGGAGAAGGTGGTGAACAAAATACTATCCTTACCTTGCCATTATGACGAAGAGACAGGAATGGTGGTGCCAAGAGTTATCAACTTCACCACGGATGCGCAACAACATTTCTTCGAATGGAGGAATCGAACAGTGGAGTATATCAACAACATCAAGGACGATGCCCTGATAGACGGAAGGATTATGAAGACCCATCTGAACACGGCTCGACTGACACTGGTGATACAGATGATGCGATGGGCTTGCGAAGAAGCTGGTAATGACCATGTTGACATTGAGTCTGTCAAGGCAGCCATACAACTGAGCGACTATTTTGAAGAATGCTATGCAAGACTTCAAAAGTACATGACCATAGACAGCATAAAACCAGAAAAGAAAATATTGTTGGATGGTTTGGAACAGAAGTTCACAACAGCTGACGCACTGAAGGTGGGTGAAGAGATGGGACTGTCGGAACGGTCGGTGATGTACACGCTGACAGACCTGCAGACCATGAACGTAGTCAGAAAGATAAAACGAGGCGAATATGAGAAACTGCAATAGAGAATATGACGGTGCAGCTTGCAGTTTTTGCAGAAAGCAGCACAACCATTGGAAGAAAAGTGATATGGCGTGGATAGCTGTTGGAAGAGTACGACACATATTGCATACAAATAGTATGGTAGTAACATAGTAAGTAATCATTATAGTCAATACATATCATAGTAAAGAAGTGATATAGTAAATATATATAAACCAAAAGAAAGAAGCAATGAGAATGAAACAAGGCTCGTTCTCTCTTTTTACCTTCCTGTAAATACTGCCCTGTGAGAAAGTATATGGAACATGGAAAAGCAGAGAACATCATCGCATTGGTGAAAGATGCGCAGACCTCCTATCTGGAGGAAGTTGAAAAAGGAAAGAAGGTATATGCCCGCTATGTGAAGGACTTCCTGAACAGTCATCGATACAGTGGCAGTTGGGATGTTCACGTGATGAACGAACACCGCAAGAACATGGGGATGGTGGAGGATTTGTTGGAAACAAGACATGATCTGGTAGAGAAGTTCTTCCTGAAAGAAGAAATGACCGAAGAAGACATCAACATCCTCATCCATGAGTTGAACACGACAGAAGTGACGGTAATCCGAGCCACACAAGTGGTACTGCCTCATGAGAGTGTTTCGACAGAAAAATATGGGGCTGTAGTGACTTATATCCCTGCTACTAAACGAAATGGTGCATCATCATTACAACTGGCGAGAAAGGAGGGACTGATTGGGCGCATCGTGGAAATGATGAACACACTGAAGTTGTTCACTGAAAATGTGAATGAAGTACAGATTCAGAAACTGTTTGACTGCATGCTGGAAAAGCCGTTGGTGGCACGAAACAACAGAGTCGTCGCCTACTTCTTTGACACCCTGTGCGAGAATGGACTGATTAGCAAGCAATGGCAGGAAACGATGGCAGCACATCAGTTGGTACGATCTTCCACAGGGAAAATCATGAAATCATCAGACCTGTCATCGGCATTGTGCAAGGCAAAAGCATCGGACAGAAGCATCTACGCTTGCATCAGAAACATGGTGAAAGAAATAACAAAATGGCAATAATCTGAGGAGAAGACCAGAATATGCCAACAAGAAAGGTTGATAGATGAATTGATACTGCCAAGGTATCAACCATCCATCAACCTTTTTTCGTAGTGAAAGGGGTAACTTTGCCACAGGAATGCGGATGGTGATAGAAGAAACGGCATGAAACCATCCCATGCCGTCAACAAGAAAAAGGATTATCCTTACTGATGTCAAACTATAAAATGAGCTATATGAGCAATCAACAATTAGTGAGAAACGAGCAACAGGTAGCATCGGCCTCTCCACCCATGCGAACAGAGACCATGGAAGAGCTGTCGGCAGAACAAATCGTACCAGCAATACTGAGAATACTGGAACGAATTGGGCAAATGGAAAATGCATTTAGACAACTTGGCGACATCGAGGAGCTACATGAACGAATGGAACAAATGGAAGAACATCTGTTTGCCGCCAAAGAAATCCTGACCGTGAAAGAGGCAAAAGAGTTCTTGGGCATATCAGAGAGCCAATTGTATAAGTTGACCAGAACATTGGCTATCCCCCACTATAAGCCAAGTGGGAAAACCATATTCTTCAGCAGACAGGAAATAATCGACTGGGTGAAGAGCCGGCCTGCCCGGAGAAAAGGTATGCAACAAGAGAACATGAATGCAAATGTTTCAGACACGGCACATTGCAATGACATGGAAGCGCTGACTGTGGGTGGCATGAACATAAACAGTGACATGCCATGACACCCATGGAACAAAGCAATTGCCAGACAGACAACGGAAATGTGCTGGACGAGTTGCTGAAAGCCTCACGAATACTGGCAGACGACACCTATCAGGTGCCTCCCCAGATTATGTGGGTGGACAATTCGACCATCGCCACACTTGGCAATTTCAGTGCGTCGACAGGAAAGGCAAAGAGTAGGAAGACCTTTAATGTGTCGGCAATCGTTGCTGCCTCGTTGGGAAACAAGCAGGTACTGAAGTACAGAGCCTGTCTGCCAGAAGGAAAGCGCAAGATACTATATATAGACACCGAGCAGAGCAGATACCACTGTCATGTGGTGATGCAACGCATATTACGTTTGGCAGGGATGCAACAAAATGTGAATGCTGCCAACCTGGTATTCTATGGGCTGAGAGAGTATCATCCCACCATGCGACTGCAGCTGATAGAACACGCCCTGCAAAAAGAAACAGGGTGCGGTCTGGTTGTCATCGACGGCATCAGAGACTTGATGCTGGACATCAATGATCCGTCTGAATCGGTGAGCATCATCAACAAGCTGATGCAATGGTCGAGCATCTACAATCTGCATATCCATTGTGTACTTCATTTGAACAAGAGTGACGATAACGTGAGAGGACATATCGGAACCGAGTTGAACAACAAAGCAGAGACCGTACTGGTTATCGCCAAGAGCCAAACCCTCGCCAATGCCAGCGAGGTGAAGCCATTGAGTCTGCGAGACCGAGAGTTTGAACCATTTGCCTTCAAGATAAATGAAGAGGGGCTACCTGTTGGTATCGCCGACTACGAGTTTGGGAAAGGAGAAGGCAGAAATGTAAAAATGACCATTGGGGACATCACAGAAGAACAGCACGAGAAAGCTTTGGCTATCGCCTTCCATGGTCAGGTAGTGTCTGGTTATGAACACGTGTTGACAGCATTGAGCAAGGGATATGGCGAGATTGGATTTGCAAGAGGCAGAACCACCCTATCGAAACTGCTGACCTATTTGTTGGCAAACAAAAAAGTAGTGAAGTCGTCAAGCAATGAATACTGTCTGCCCAAGAATTATCCAAGCCTCCCACTGATAGACAGCAACCCCTAATTTCCATAGCGAACTTCATTCACTCCACATCTATATATAGTGTGGACAAATGAATGGACACTGGAATAGGGATAGGGCGAGTACAAACAATAAAAGCAAAGAGACATGAACATAGCAACAGCAAAAAGCATCAGCATCATTGACCTGCTGATAGCACTGAGCCATGAGCCTGTGCGGATAAATGGCGACCGCTACTGTTACCGTTCCCCCATCCGGAACGAGACTGAGCCATCGTTCTGTGTGAGCAAGAAAAGAAACGAGTGGTATGATTTCGGATTGGGGCAAGGAGGTGACATCATCAATCTTGGGAAACGGTTGTTTGAAACAAATGATGTGAGCAAGGTACTGAGTCAACTGGACAAACTGAACCTGAGCCATGCGCCCCACCCAAGTGAAAAAGTAAGGGTGGCAACTGCACAGTCAGCAGTGAAGATGGAGAAAGTGCATCTGCAACCCTTGCAATACAATCCCCTGATGTCGTATTTGCGTTCACGCCATATAGACATCGTGGTGGGCAAGAAATATTGCAAGGAGATTTGGTACACACATGGCAAAAAACGGTATTTCGGCATCGCCTTTGAAAACATGCAGAAAGGTGTGGAAATCAGGAATCCATACTACAAAGGATGCATGGGACACAAGGATATATCCATCATACACGCAGAAAACATCGGGGTGCAGTCGGCAGTTTGCGTGTTTGAGGGATTTATGGACTTCCTTTCGTTCAAGACCATGGAAAAACTGGGAGATGAAAGAGTTTGCGTGGGGGAACCCTGTGACTACATTGTGCTGAACTCGGTGGCAAACCTGCAACGCTGTTTACAAAGACTGGGAGCGTATGAGCATGTATATTGTTTTCTGGACAATGACAAGGCAGGAATGGAGGGCTGCAGAATGGTGAGTAATGCCTATCCAAACAAGGTGATTGACATGAGTGGCCATTATCGTGAATACAAGGATGTGAACGACTGTTTGATAGGAAGGGAAAAAGTATGAGTGGAAGCGTAAGGAAGCTTGACAGCATAGCTGATATGCACTGGTGGATGGCAGAGCATATCCACTATTTGCCAGCCATGATTTATACCGTATTGATGATAGATATTGTGCTGGTGTTTGTCGTCATCAGACAATGCAATGGATTGAAGCGAGACGAACTGTTGGCACAATTGCAAATGGGTATCAGCGTGGCAGTGTTTCTACTTGGGATGCTGTTGGTATATCATATAGCGTATTTGTTTTGGTAAGGAGATATGGGAAAGTTGGAAAAATGATAGTTTTCTACGGAGAAAACAAATATTCTCCGTAGGAAACTATCATATTCAATACAAAAAGATTAACGACTGTATTGCTCTTGGAGATTCAAGAATAATGATGAAGGAATGTTCATAGCCTTTTCTAGCATAGCCGCCATCTCTGGGGTCAAGTCTCTTTTCCCAGAAATGACCTCATTCAGGACATCCTCTGCCAATTTGCTTTTCTCAGCCAATTTATCCATAGTCCATTTCCTTGCAGATAGCTCATCAACAATAAACTCGCCTACAAAAGTAGGCGCAAAAGCTGTAGCTTGTGAAAAATCATATTTTGCCATAGTCTTTTTGGGATTATTAATCATTATCAACCAGAATGTCATTATGTACATTGATGTCGTTATGAACATATCCTCTTTGTTCAAGCAGGCTGAGACATTCTGCATATACGACACCCTTCTGCCTTGGATCCCTAATCGTTACAGCGACAATAACATCTTGCGAAAGCACTTCGCCGTCTCTCTCTAAAGCTTGTTCTGCAGCATCACGGTACAGCCCGATGAGTTTCAAAGCCCATTTTCTGTTTTCTCCCAATGCCTTTCTCTTATTGGAGTTCGTCATCTTCGACAAATCAACAGTATACTTTTTAATAGGTTGATATTTGTCCCCTTGTTCTATAAGCATACGTTCTTCTGCAAACTCGTTTTTAAAAGCTTTACTGCTATAAAGCGATGCTTTGAGTATATTCACAGCATCGTTGGACGTTCTTGTCTCATTACGCATCATGCCTTCCCCCAATGGAACATGTTCAACATGGTCGTATGTTTCCAAAAGGACATCCACTTGGCTTTGACAATACTCACAACCTTGACTTGCATTTATTACAGGGTTTACAGCCATCGTCAATGTAATTTCACCGATGAAATAACCGTTTTCAACCAAACTTTGCGGATATGGGAAGTCCAAAGAAACAATATTCGTTCCTTTCTGTAAAGTTTGTTGGAAAACCATAGTACACTCATCAGCGTCATCGTTAAGCATGTCTGTAATAACAGATGGCAATCCAAACCCCATTTCTCTGCGAAGTTCTTCAGATGTTTTCGACAAACCTGCAGGGTAATCAGAGTTGTGAACAAGCAATGCTTTCAAAAGCAAAGGATTGCATTCACCTCCAATCATTTGATTAAGATTAGCAGCCAAAGCCGTTATTCGTGGAGTAGAAAAACTTGTTCCGCTCCAAAGACAAAACTGTCTTCCCCATTCTGAGAATAGAGACAGATGTGAATCTATATTTCCACCATAGTGCACCAAATCTGGCTTTACAGCATTTTCGACACCTGGGCCAATACGTGAAAAAGGACTTCTGTCATTTTCGTTAGCGTCATTGTTGGTAGTTTTCTTGTGAGCTATAGATCCTACAACTATACTAAGCAAAGAATCGGCACCATCAGTTATTCTTTGGTCTTCTGCCCTCGGATCAACATTGCCAGCAGACTTGCAAATCAATATTCTGTTGTCTTTTTGCAAACTGTCCAATGCGATGCCAAAGTCGGAATACCTATCATTATCTATTGTTTTTGTGGTGCCTTGCGAGAGATTCCAAATCTTTATCTCAGGATGTTTGGCGATAGCATTTTGAATATTGAGAACCAACTCGTTTTCGTATATTTTCGTTCTATCAGTATTGACAATACAACTCTTTATTTTGCAAGGTCCACACTTAGTCAAATCTTTGTTTTCAAGAAAATCACCATAGTTGATGACACTTGCAACAGCTGTTCCATGACTTCTGTTAATGTCTTCGTCTTCCAAATCAGCAATATTTTCTTCATCTTCAATCATCCAAGGACGCAGGTAATCATTATTGCCAACACCAGAATCCAACAAGCCCACCACTGGATAGGTTGCGCCATCCAAAGGTGTCATCACTTCGATGTTGGAGTTGTCTTCGTCTGGGGCTGCCTCAAACTCAATTGTAGGCATCCTTCTAACAGCCAAAACACAATCCATGGACGCAATAGCCCTAAGTGCTTCCTCTGACACATGTTCCAAAGAAAACAAGCGTAAGCTACTTGCATAATTCAATTCTTCCAGTTCAACACCAAACTCCCTACATTTTGTACTCAAAGCAATACGAGAACGATGATTGTATTCACTATTCAGATAATCAACCAACTGCAGTTTGAGACGGTCATGTTCTTCAATGTTATCATCAACAACAGCCTTGTATCGAGATACGTTTTCTATTGCAGACAAACCAATCTTTTTGTCTTTCGACAGATTTTCTGTATTTTCCACCTTAAATCCTCGCTCTATCCTCTTCAAATCATTGGCAGTGTCAATCTTTACCAAAAGTTTACCTACAGATGTAACTCCAAGGACATTACGTTTATGGTTCACATCCATCATTTTTCGCACAGCAGGACGATGAGATTTAGCTGTCGCTTTTTCGTTCAGCGTAATCTCTGTAAGCACAGGCATCGTCCGATTTGCATCAGAGAACAAATTAGAGAACAATTCCAATTGGCCATAAACCCTTTCCGCATTAGCAGAAATAGTAATATCGTTAACCCACTTAGGCAATTCGCCCTGACTTCGGCGTTGCGTCACCCAAAATAAGATTTCAAGTTCAGCAAAGGTTT
>ERZ808242.184-NODE-184-length-48195-cov-18.246676_pt1 | contig 48195 bp, 44 predicted proteins | sample MGYA00521244_ERZ808242 | MGnify/ENA primary metagenome ERZ808242 (study PRJEB31516, sample SAMN03275573) | gut metagenome | biome: mammalia-associated habitat; material: feces | host: Papio cynocephalus | place: Kenya | collected 2012-07-27 ... | reverse complement strand
CTTTTTATTTTTTTTGTATATCAGCCCAGCTATCTTCGCTGGGTTTTTTCTTTATTGCAAGTGTAATTATTGATTGGATATGATAACATAGTTTCTATGGCTGCAATTAGATTCTATAAGCCAGCACTATATAGAAAAGATATGGATGCTGTATTACAGACAATGGTTGATGAAAAGATTGGACCTGGCGATAAAAAGAGAGATTTTGTTAAACTGTATTCATCTCTTGTTGGCAAAGATTCGGGATTTGCTTTACGAAGCTACTTTGATGCAATTGTTATTTCTTTGAGAAGCTTAGGTCTTAAAAGTGGAGATAAGGTTTTTATCTCAGTTCTTTCACCAAGAATTTATCTCGAAGCTTTTAAGGAATTGGATTTAACAGCTGTTCTTTGCGATGTAGATGATTCTATGATGATCGATTCTACATTTGTAAAAGACCACATTGATCCCGATACAAAAGCAATAATATATTATGAGCCTATTTGCCAAATGCCGAAGAGCTTCGATTCTATAGTAGATATTGGACTTCCGATTATTGAGGATATTTCACAGTCAATTGGGTCCTCGTTTGGGGATCTAAAGCCTGGCATGGCTGGTAATATTGTTATTGCATCTACAGAAGAGGATTCTGTAATCAGTACTGGTGGTGGTGCTATTGTTTTATCATCATCAGAAGAGATATCAAACGCGCTAAGCAAAGAAGTCTCAAGGCTATCACCATATATAGAACTGCCAGATATGAATGCAGCTCTTGGGATTGTTCAGATAACAAAGCTGGATAATGTGCTTGGACGAAGAAACAACATCTATAAGATATATTCGCAAGCTGTGATGAAGACTAATTGCAAGGTTTTTGGGACAGGTGCAATGGATTTCTTCTCTAATGGATATGGCTTTTCAGTGATTGTGAACACAAAACCAGATGAAGCTATCTCATTTGCACAAAAATACCAAGTGTCAGCAAGAAAGACATTTTCTGGTGCGATTGGAGCAAGATACCAAGATAGATTCGATAGGTTTCCAAAAGCAATACCAGCCTTAACAAGAGCTGTATCATTTCCAATCTATCCATTTTTGTCTGCTGTCGAGATAGAAAGTGTGCAAAAAGTATTGAGTCACATCCATTGAGGTTTGTTATGGAGAAAGTGAAGTCTGCATTGATAATCGCAAATGATAGTAAAAACGAGGCACATGAGATTGCTAATTCAATCTTGAAATACCTCAACGAAAAGAATATAAAAAGCTCCATTGTATTTACTGGAATTTCTTCAGAAAAACTGAATATAGGATATGATGTTGATCTTGTGATCACACTTGGAGGAGATGGCACTGTCTTGTTTGCTTCACGTTCTGTTTCAAGCCTTGGAATCCCCATTCTTCCAGTGAATCTCGGGACATTTGGTTATATCACAGAAATTGGCAAGAATGAATGGATGGAGACGTTGGATGCATATTTGGCTGGCAATGAGGATATATCAAGAAGACTGATGCTTCGTGTCTCTGTTACAAGATCTGGGCGAAAGGTATTTTCGTCAACAGCATTGAATGAAGTAGTTGTTTGCTCGTCTGGAATTGCAAAAGTAATTAACTTGAAGTTGAAGATTGAAAATACAGATGCTGGTATTTTTCGAGCTGATGGGTTGATTGTAGCAACTCCAACAGGCTCTACAGGATACTCATTAGCTGCTGGAGGCCCTATTTTGGATGCTGAGATGACAGCAATAATATTGACGCCAATCTGTCCTTTCACTCTTTCAAATAGGCCATTAGTTACATCTGGAAAACAAGTTACAATCATTGTACCCGAAAAACAAAGGACAGATATTGTTCTTACTGTTGATGGACAGGTGGATTTCAGCCTTGCTGAGAATGATATCATCAATGTTGAGACAAGCCGAAGCAAGATGCTTTTGATAAACTCTGCAAAGAGAAATTTCATTGAGATAATAAGAGATAAGCTTAATTGGTCAGGAGATATGCATCATGCTTGAGTCGTTGCATGTAAAGAATTATGTATTGATTGATAATCTTGATTTGGACTTTTCAAATGGATTTACAGCTATTACAGGCGAAACAGGATCAGGAAAGAGCATAATGCTTGGTGCTTTATCTCTTCTTTTGGGGAAAAAAGCCGATAAAGATGATGTAAGATTAGGTTTTGAAAGCGCTGAGATCAGTGGCATTTTCTCGATAAAGCACGAAAGAGCGAGAAAATGGCTTGATGATCATTCAATAGAACTAGAGGATGGAACAATTCTTGTAAGAAGAGTAATAAAGGAAAATGGACGTTCCATTTACACAATCAATGGCTCCTCGATTACAAGATCAGAAGGTGAGGATTTGGGGGCATTGCTTGTAGATATCTCAAGCCAGCATGCAAAGCAATTCTTGTCAAAAAGCGATGTTTTGAGGCAAATGGTTGATGAAGCATCTATGTCAAGTGGAGTTTTAAATGAGTATTCAACATGTTTCCAGAAATATAAGAATAAGCTAAAAGAGCAAGAAGAGCTTGATTCTTTCTTGAAAAAAAGCAATGAAGAGGCTGATTATATTCGCTTTTGCCTTGATGAGCTAGAGAAAGCAGATTTGAAAATCGGAGAGGAGGATGATCTTAAAGAGCGTTTGGCTGTAATGACATCATCTGAATTTCTTGCTCAAACTGTCTCAGATATCCAAACTGAGCTAAAAACAGCTGGATCATCTCTTGATGAAAGTCTTTCTTTGATGCATAAAGCCGAGAAAAAAGATGCTAAGCTTCTTGATTATGCAACCAGGCTTGAGAATATATCCATCGAGTGTGATGATATCAAGCAATCGCTCAGGGATTATATGGACTCCATTTCTTTCTCTGAATATGAGCTGGAAGAGAAGAATGAACGTCTTGCAACTATACAAAAGATCAAAAGACGTTTTGGACCGAGCATAGAGGATGCTTTGAAGCTTAAAGACGAGTACAAGAAGAAACTTGATAAATTTGAAAATGGCGAAGAGCTTCAAAAAGAGATAAAAAGGGAAGTAGAGACACTCGAAATCAAATGCAATGAACTTGCGAATAGACTTAGTGGATTGAGAAAGAAAGGTGCAAAAAAACTTGCCCATGAAATTGAACAAAACCTTCATTCGCTTGGGATGAAAGCTGCCTCAATGGAAATACTCATAGAAGATAGCGGAGCATTGCAACAATTTGGCAAGGATAAAATCTCATTTATGATTGCAGCAAACAAAGGAGAGAAGTTCTCTGAGATACAAAATAGTTCTTCGGGAGGAGAGCTATCGCGCTTGATGCTTGCTCTCAAGGTTGCATTGAAAGGGAAAGGCGATATCGAAACATTGCTGTTTGATGAGATAGACAGTGGAATAGGTGGAACTGTCGCAAACAATGTTGCGCTTGAATTGTTGAAATTGTCGAAAATGCAACAAGTTGTTGCTATAACCCACCTTGCACAAATTGCATCGAAAGCTGATAGGCATTTTGTCGTGTTCAAGGAAGAGAAAAATGGTAGAACAATCTCGCACATAAAAGAGATAAAGGGTGAAGAGCGAGTAAAAGAAATCGCTCGCCTCCTATCTGGAGATACGAGCGAGATATCGCTTGAGCACGCAAGATCACTGCTTGAAGTTCAAAACTGAGAACATGTCGCTTAAAAGAGTTTTCTCAACAATACATTGTTTTTCTTTTGTATAGTAGCAATAGATGGCATTTTGCAACCATTTCGTCTCGGGCTCAAATCCATGTGCTCTTGAAATCCTCATTGCTGTTATAGCATCAATTGCAAGAGATTCATCAAGTCCATTTTTTGTTATAATTCTTGACAATATCAAAAGATACTCAGAAAGGATATTGTTTACAGCTTTAATATCGCCATCGCGTCCGAATTTTCTTACAAAGTCGAACATGTTGCCAAGAATCTCAAGTCTCTCAATTCGATTGAGATCAAAATGAGCCAAGAACAATGATTTTATCAACTTCAGAATAAGCCCAAGATTCTCAAGAACAAGAGTATCCATTGGAGTGTATTGTGCTTTTTTTGCAAGTAGTGAGAAATGCTTCATATGCAATGAAAGAGTCTCAAGCTCATTGAATTTTATCCTTGTCATCGCATTGTCAATCCATATAAGCGTTTCATCAAGCATCCTCTCTGGGATATTTGAATTTGTAACTCTATATCTCTTTGGAGAAGAATCTCCGTTGTTGCTCTCGGAAATATAAAGATTCAGACCTATGCAATCTGTAGATGTTGAAAGAACAGAGAAATCGAAAATCTCCAAGCTTTCTGTATCTTTTAACGAAATGTATATGTTTTGGTCTTCTTTGTATTGCTTTAAAGCAAAGCGTCCATATTCATCTTTATAATCACCTTTAGTAGCATATGAACGATTTAGATAAAAATACAAACAAGCCTCCACTTTTCCTTCCAAGCCTTGCATCTCTTGTTGTGCAATCGACATTCCATCGCCTTGCTCATTGATATTCGATTTTGCTTCTTTCAAGTCTGACAAGAAAGGCAAAAGCAAATCATCCTTGCAAAATGGCTGGAACATTGTGATTGCATATAGCGCATACTTTATGTCTTGCCTCGGCTCGATGCCTGAGATGTCTGAGAAGAAGAAGCCACAGCTTGTGAATGAGAAATGCTTATACTTAATCCCTGAAAGAAGATGAGAAAGCTTAATATCATCGCTATTGGGGAAATCATAGTCACTGTGGAGTGATTTGATGAAATTCGACATTGGCATTTCTGTAGAGAATGTCTCTCCGGCCCGTTTCAAAAGTACTATCGGATCAACGCTTTGCTTGAAAATCTCTTTGATGTTTTGATCGAAAATCGAATCTAGTTTTGTTGAAAGATTGTTCAAGCCATTTCGAAGTGGAGTACGCCATGCTTGGTTCCATCCAGCTTCTCCTCCTGTATGGCAACCACAATCTTTGTACCAGCGGGAAACGCCATGAGAGCAAGACCAGCTCGTTCCTTTCTTGTCTTCACCTTCTTTGAGCCTTGCATTCAAATGTGCCGGATTCTTCTCAAGAAATGAGCCATAGTTATCGAAAAGAAAATCGTCCCTTTTGTTGACTTTCTCAATCAGTGCTGCAAGAGCCATATCACCATACGGCTCATGATGGCCATATATTTCTCCATCTGTAGCTGTATGAATCAACGGATGCTTGTCCTTCTCTTTGATATCAAGGAGTCTTGAATATAGTCCATCGGCTGATCTCAAAGCATGACCAAATGAAATCTCAGATGCAAGTTCTGGATGGTAGAAGAATGCACTAATCGTTCCTCCATTTGAGCCTGTCAAGATGTAAGGTTTCCAATATGGAGCAGGGTAGGAGCCCAAGTCTTGCATCTTTCCTTCTTCATTTTCCACTTCCTCGCATTGCCATGGTGAGAGTATGATGAACTTAATGCCATAATCGCTCAGAATCTGTATTACATTGTCATTGACACCACACTCTGGAAGCCAAAGTCCTTCCGGAAATCTCTTGAAGTGGAATTCAAAATCCTTTATTCCCCAATCGATTTGAAGCATCGCATCCTTTTGGGAATCAAGAGGAAGAATCGTATGGTTGAAGCCTTGTGCCATTGCATTTCCGTGGCCGAGGCGCTCTATTGATTTTCTATCTGCATCTCTGAGCATATCGACAGTCTCAGGATGCTTCTTGTCAAGCCAATGCAATAGCGTTGGTCCAAAATTGAAGGAAATATAGCTATAGTTGTTTGTAAGCGATACTATCCTTCCGCTGTTATCTAGATATCGTGAGTTGCAATTTGCATAGTAGCAATCATTGTATATCTTTTCGTTCCAATCTCCCCATTCCATTGCTGAGCTTTGTTTTGGTATCACTCCAGTCCTTGGATTTTCCCTTGGTGGCTGATAGAAATGGCCATGGAGAATGAGCGAAGTTGTTGTACTTTCTTTAGTCATAACTGATATTTTAGCACAGTTGGTAATGAGGTTATAGCTGTTGTTTTGATTGAAACGATATATTTTTTCTTTTCTTTTACAAAATGTTAACCGGTTTTTTAAATTCATTTAAGCTTTTTTCTGTATCATGACATTTTTTGCTCCAATTGACTATTCTAGCGTTAATCTTTAGGATTAATAATGTACGGAATAGCTGAGATGATTTTGATTAAAATGGACAAGCTTACTGACTCCGAGTTGAAGAATATTGCTCAGGATGAATGTATAGAGGATTTCGATTCTCTTTCGAGAGAGGAGTTGATTCAAGCATTAACGGAAAAATATGAAGATATGGATAGCAATTTCTCTCCTGAAGAGCAGGATGATTTGCGTAACCTCCGTTATTTTGCAGGAATCACAGACTACAGAGGGATTTCAGATTATGTCGATAGCCTTCCTGGAGTCGAGGATTTGCCTGATACTTATCCCAATACATCAATATATTTGTTGAATAAAAACAACAACTGGGCCTATGCTTTCTGGTCAATCTCATTGCTGGATTCAAAGAAGATTGAAGCAAATGGATCTTCATTGATTTTGCATATTACAAAAAAAGACAAGAACGGCCATATCGAGCAATATGATATTCCAATAAAGGAAAGTGATTCAGAGTGGAATATTGGACTATCGATGATGGGAGGCTTTTGCATTGCTTCAATTATAGCTGTCTCCCCAAATGGTGATCGCGATGTACTTGCAACATCAAATCAAATATCGCAAATTGATTGCTATTGGCTTCAGCACGAAGACGAGATGGCTGACAATGATTCCCTTTTCAAGGTTTATCTATCGCTGATTACAACACGTGATGGAGCATTGATTGAAAACGATCTTGTAAAAGAGATTGTAAATGCATATGAAAGGGAGGATAGAGATGAATAAGATCAACTTGATTTTGCATGCACATCTTCCTTATGTGAGGCATTTGGAGTATCCACGTTTTTTGGAAGAGAATTGGCTATATGAGTCATTGAATGAGTCTTATATTCCGCTTTTAAGAGTTCTGAAAGAGCTTGATGAGCAAAATGTAAATTTCAAGCTTTCGATATGTTTTTCGCCAACTCTTTTGACAATGCTTGCCGATTGCGCATTGCAAGAGAGATTCGTAGAGTATATGAATTTGCATATTGAACTGGGTGAAAAGGAAGTAGTCAGGACCGAAAGCGAGGACAAGGATTGCCATAAGATGGCTCTTTGGTATCTAGAGGAAGCAAAGAAGAATCTAGAGCTGTATGAGTCGATGGACAGGGACATACTTTCAACTTTCAAAGCTCTTTCCAATAAGGGAAAGATAGAGCTTGTTGCCTCTGCCGCAACCAATGCATACCTTCCTTTGTACAAAAGCTATCCTAAGGCAATAGATGCACAGATCGAGATTGGGCTAAGGACTCATAAGAGATTCTTCGGAGAGAAGGCAAAAGGATTCTGGCTTCCGGAGTGTGGCTATTATCCTGGTCTGGATGAAGCTCTGACAAAAAGGGGTGTTTGGTGGGTTCCTCTTGCATCCCACTCCATAATTACAGCTGCAGATAAATCGAAATATGGTGGATATGCACCGATAGAGCTTCCTTCCGGACTATATGGTGTTGCAAGAGATTGGAGCATATCAAATCTTGTTTGGTCATCTGAATATGGTTACCCGTGCGATTCAGACTACCGGGAATTCTATAGAGACATTGGTTACTATTTGCCTCTTGAGATTATAAGACCTTATATACATGAGCCTGAGGTTAGGGTTTTTACTGGATACAAATACTATGCTATAACAGGCAAGTCAAATGACAAGAAGTTCTATGATATGGACAAAGCTATGGAAAAGGTTGCTTTGCATATCGATAATTTTATTTACCATATCCATAGAAAGGGCATAATGCTGAATAGCTATGGCATTGAAAATCCTGTGTTTACTCTTCCTTTCGACGCTGAGCTTTTTGGTCATAGGTGGTTTGAAGGAATCGAGTTCTTGAAGGGATTCTTGAGGAAAGCCTCTGAAGAGCCATCATGTGATTTGACTACTACAAGCCAATTGATTCTATCTGGTGCTGAAAGCGAGAAGCTAAGAGTTAACGAATGCTCGTGGGTAGGAGATGGCGGAGCCGATACTTGGCTTGACAGTTCCAATGCGTGGATATACAAGCATACATTGAACGCAATAGATAGAATGCAAGGGCTTACATATAGATTCCCAGATCAAGGTTCATTGAAGGGTCGTTTCTTGAACCAAGCGTCTAGGGAAGTGCTACTTGCTATGGCATCCGACTGGCCATGTATAATACATGACAATACAAGTGTAAGCTATGCAGAGAAGAGGGTTAGAAACCATTTGGGTTCATTCAATGTCGTATACTCTTCCATGTGCAAGAATACAGTAAACACAGAATGGCTTATAAACGCTGAAAAACGCAATGCGATCTTTCCTGATATTGACTATAAGCTTTTTGCGCCAGATGATGTGTAAAGCTTGGTCGGAAGAAGTATATGAGTAAGGTTTTTTCAAGTGCCGAATCGTTTATAATCTCATCCTTTTCTGTCGTGACTTTTGCTGTAGTCTTGTTTTGCGGCTCAGTTATAATAAAATGCTTTTTGAGAATTATAAAAACAGCATTATTGAAAAGCCAGCTAGATAAGCTTTTAGTCAAGTTTTTGCTTATAGTGATCAAAATATGCATGGGTGTTTGCCTTTGTCTTTATGCACTCTCTGTTGCTGGTTTTTCTCTTTCCGGTTTTGTAGCTGCTCTATCGGCTATAACGCTTGCAATAGGACTTGCTATCCAAGACATTATTGCTGGTGTTGCTAGTGGAATGATGGTTGTATCGACTCATCCATTCAAAGTGGGAGACTATGTTGAGGTGGATGGGTGCGGTGGTTCCATTCAAGAGGTTAGCCTTTTCCATACAATATTGAATACTCCTGACAACAAAAGGATATTGATTCCCAACAAAAATGTATTCAATGGAAAGATTGTGAATTATTCTTCGAATCCAATACGTAGACTCGATTTGTTTTTCGGACTGGAATATAGCTCGAATCGAGAGATTGCATTCAAGTCCCTTTTGAAGATGGCTTCAGATCATCCGCTTGTATTAAAAGATCCAGCTCCTGCTGTGATGATAAACGAATATCAAGATTCGAATGTTGTCTACCTTTTGAGAGTATGGGTCAATACAAATGATTATTGGAGCGTGAATTATGATTTGAACAAAAGTGTTCTGGATATACTTGATAAAAACAATCTTGGGATGTCATATCCACGAGTCGTTGTCTCTTATGACAACCCTCAAAAGGAGGGTTGATGATGCTTGAGAATATTATCTCGTCAGATGGCTTTACTCGTATGATCCATGTTTGTTCGATTTGGATTTTATTGACAATAGTTGTTCTTTTGTTTTCATGTTTTTCAGGTGTTCTTACACATCCTCTTATGAGAGCGAAGAAGAAACTATTGCTTATAAAGAGTCTTTGCTTGCAACTTGAGAGTCAGATTAAATCCTTTAGTAGTGCAAGTGATAAACTCGAATTGATAAAAGCGCTTAGAAAGATAATAAAGATAAAGAAGTCTATCTCGACTTCATTGAATGTCTATATCTACGATGATATAAGCAAGAAAACCAATGTCGGAAGCTTCTTCCAATATCTAGATGAAATAGAAGCGAAGTGCAAGAATGCTCTTTTATCTGTTTTTCAAAACGATTGGACTGATGTTGCAGAGGAAATACATATGGCATCAGACGATGCATCTGCTTTGAGCCAGAAGCTTGATGATGTGATTAAAAAGGATGCTGGTGATAAGCTTTTGAAGCTCTAGCTTATCCTTTTATTTATGATAAAATCCGACGAATACAGAATAATAGCCAATATATAATACTCTAGATTCTCTTCTATCATGTAATCAATTAAGACTATTTTGATTGCAAGAATTCCAAGAGAAAAAACAAGAAGGATGAAAGATAGCTTAGCTATTCCTTTTCTCTTCTCTTTTTTCCCTAATGCTACCAAATGAAGAATGCTCAAAGCTAGAAGAATAGGGTTGAGAATCAAAATGTTTTCATTGAAATATGTAACATCATGAATGGATGAGCACATAAGAAAGAGAAGAGCAAGCGACATGACGCCTAGAACAAAATATATTGATGCTATCAAAATGTCGCAAATTTGTCTTATAATGCGACTCTTGCTTGTCAAGAGCAATATAGGGATTGACAAGACTATTGAAAAAATAAGCGATCGAAGAAAGAAATTATAGCTGATAGGAGTTTCCTTTCTTGTTTTGCTTTCATAGATTGTTTGCGTTTCATTTTGTTGGTATGAGGATATTGCGCTGGAAAGTACATCTGGCAAGAACATTGCATCCCAAAGAGTTATTCTCTTATCGACATTTGGGCCAAGAAGGTAGTTGATTGCCCAATCGACTGGAAAAGATGAGCGCGATAAATATCGTTTTGTATATTCTCTAAGGGTATTTGGAGCTTCGATATTTTCTGCCCAAAGCTTGAAATCGCCACCAGTGAATGCATTATAGCTGTCTCTGAGTCTTGTTGCGCAATTATCGCTATAGTAGTTGTAAAGGTATGTCTGGTTCTCTGACTGGACATTGTATTGCAAAAAAGACAGCAAGTTGCATTTCTCGACCGGAGTCAATTCCAGTTCTAGCAAAAACACGCTCCTATCCTCATTAATCAGTTGATCCACTCTGTTTTTTGCATATGAGATCATTACGCTGTAGTATAGACGACCTAGTGCAAAGTTTTTGTAAAAGCTGTCATCGAAAGAGAAGATTCCATAGTCAAATGAAATCTCCTCTTTGCTAGGCAATTCTACAACAAAAGCCGAATGCCCAAAGTTTTCCCATACAAGCGAACCAGGACCTCCTGTGAGAAGATAGATATTTGTTTTTTCATAGAAATCAATATCGTTTTGTGTCAATTCGGTTTCATTTTTGCAATTGAAATTGTCAAGTTCATATTGGCTTTCAAATAGGTCGTCTCTTACAGTTATCAAATCTTTGTCTATGGAAGCAGCACCCAATGAAAATAGAAAAAGGATCAACGAAAGTATTATTGCAAGATTTCTTCTCATGCTTGTATGTTAGCATAAAAGCATAAGATGGAATGCTTTCCTTGACACTTTTTTAGAGCTGCATTAAGTTTAATCGCATGGAAAGAGATTCAAAGGGGCTTGGAATTGTAATAAAAACAGATTATGCAAAAACATCCGACAGCATTATCTCTGTTCTGACTCCCGATAAAGGAGTCCTGAAAGTCTATTGCTATGGCTCAAGAAAGAGTTTGAAGAGTGCTAATGCCTATATGTATACCGAAGCAAATTTCTCTTTGTACAGAAAAAGCGAGAATGCAATATACTCATTAAAGGATCTGGATGTGATATCGACGCATGATTATATTTTCGAATCTCTTCAATCTATTGTGCTTTGCTCTCTTCTTTCTGAAGTAATCATAAAAGGCTCAGATCCTGATGCGAGATGCTATGAGCTTTTTGTGGATTCAATTGACGGACTTGAATTCTACAATCCCGATTTAGTTGGCTCTGTTTTCATACTCAAGTACTTAAAATGGGCTGGTCTATCTGGAGATTGGAAGGTATGTCCTTCTTGCATGAAGGCTTACACAAATTGCGAAATACTTGGATTTTCATCAATCGATAGGGTGGCAGTGTGCTCTGATTGTGATACCATGAACATGAGTTATATACTTCCTGTGAATGCACGCCTATTCTCTGCTAGGGTTCTGGAACTGAATGACAAGGATGCTCTTAAGTTAAGGATAAGCGATGAGCAGATACATAGGATATTCAGGTATTTGCTGAAGACTTTGTCTTTTGTTTTCCCGACTCCTCTCAAAACGATGGAGTCTGGATTGTTTTCTTAATAAAAAGGTTTATTCGATATGATTGTAAATATTCCGCCTTGCAATGCTGATATCGTAAGGCGCATATCCGAGCGATATTCTCTTCCTCTTTTGCTTGCAACGATATTGCAACGTAGGGGAGTGAAGGAAAAGGACATGCTTTATTACCTGGAGGATGAGTTTGTCTATCAAGAATCTCCATTCCTTGTTGATGACATATACACAGCAATCGAGAGGATAGATGAAGCAATTGAATCAGATGAGAAGATACTCATCTTTGGTGATAGAGATGTTGATGGTATTACAGCGACAGCTGTTGTCTATAAAACGTTAAAGAAGCTGGGTGCAAAAAATGTCTCGTGCAGGCTTCCACAGAAAGATGAGAGTTATGGCCTTAGCTTTGATATCGTCAAGGAAATACTTGATGGAGAATACACTCTTGTCATCACAGTTGACAATGGAATCTCGGCTATCGATGAGATAAAGATGCTAGAGAAGAATGGCGTTTCGGTCATTGTCACCGATCATCATATCCCTGGTGATAGACTTCCGCCTTCAACTGCAATTCTAAATCCTCGACTCGAGGGTTCTGGCTTTATTTACGACAGCCTTTCAGGGTGTGCTGTTGCATCAAAGCTATGTTGGGCTCTTCTTTTTTCGAAAACTCCACTATATGACAATCGTGTTATACTTTTGCATGCAGAACCAGGAAATGGCACTGTAAGAATAAGTGCATCAAAGCTTGAGAACCTTGTTGAAGTCGATAGAATTGTCGACGAAGTTCTGGATGGCGATAAGGGAGCAACATCGTCCAAGCTTTTTTCATTCCTTTCTTGTTCATTGCCTATATTTGTTTTGGACAGTGATACAGAAAAAGCAATGCTAATGAAAGCATTTGGCCCCAATGTGGATATTTCTCTTATAGATATTAGGCCTGAGCTTGAAAGAGTTTTGCCATCAAGCAAATCAAAGGGTCTTTATGAGCTTTCGCTTATCTCAAGAGCTGCAAAATATGTTCATGTCGATAAAGAGCTTACAACGTTGATCTCTTTGTTCAAATCGATTTCTATACATAGATATCCAGAGCTTTCAAAGGACTTTGAGAGCATTATGCAAATAGAGGCTATTGCTACGATTTCGGATCTAATGCCAATGACTGGTGAAAATAGGCTTATTGTAAAGAAGGGGCTAAAATTGATGACAAAGGCTCCAATAATGCAACTTCAATATCTATTTGCAAAGCAAAATTTGATCAACAAACCCATCACTGTGCAAGACATCTCATTCAAGATATCGCCAATATTGAATGCTGCTGGAAGAATGGGGGATCCTATGAAGGCGCTTTCGCTTTTCCTATCTGAAGATCGGAATGAGTGCGAAGCAATTGCCGATGATTTGATTGCTTTGAATACACAAAGACAAAAAAACGAGGAGAGTGCACTTCTTGAAGTTAGTCAGAAAGCTAGAGAAAGCTATGATGAGCTAAAGGAAAGATTTATTGTCTTGGATGATGGAAGCATTCCGAGAGGACTTACAGGAACACTCTCATCCAGGCTTTCCAACGAATATAATGTCCCTGTACTGGTGATGGCAACAATGGAGAATAGAGTCTCAGCATCGATGAGATGCAAGGAGCCATGGAATGCACGCGAATTCCTTTCTGAGTTCTCTTTCTTGTTCGATGACTATGGTGGACATAAATTCGCATCCGGCTTTTCCATGGATCTTTCTAATAAAGATGAGTTTTTGAAAGATATAAAAGAAAAGATACTTTCAATGGATTTCAACAAAAAACAAGAGAGCGTAATCGATGTTGATGCTGAGATTCCTTGTGATTATATGGATTTTTCCATTTGGGATCTTAACAAGTATATGGAACCATTTGGACAAGAGAATGATTTCTTGAAACTATACATTCGCGATTGTGTAATCGATGAGATATACAGTTTGGGTTCAAATTCGAAACATGTGAAAATGATGATCAAATTCGGTCAATATTCATGGCCAGCTGTTTGGTGGAATTGCCCTGACAAGAGCTTGTATTTCAAAGGTTGCCATGCATCTCTTGTATTTTCCCCTGAACTCAATTACTGGAAAGGAGATGTGAAAGCCCAACTTTCGATTTTGAATATGGAACCATTATTGACATAGACTACTTATTTTTTTATTATTTCAGAGGATCTAGGCCCTAGGAAGGGAAAGGGGGTGATTTAGAATATGGCATATGTAAAAGTAGATGATAACGAGCCACTTGAGAAGTCAATCAAGCGCTTTAAGAGAATGGTTGAGAAGGAAGGCATTATCCGCGAGTGGAAGAAGCGTGAGTACTACGAGAAACCCTCTACAATCCTCAATCGCAAGAACAAGGCTCTTGCAAGGAAGCAAATGAAGAAGGTTAGGAAGATGCATGCAGCTAAAGCATACTAATCCATAGTTGAAAAGAGGTATCATTGATGTGGTGCCTCTTTTTTCAAATCAACTAAAACCGTTTTATTGATAGCAATAAATCAATAATATTTAGCTTTTTGAAAATCATCATCTTTTTTTCTTATATTAACATCAATTTTTTTTGACATCTCTTCTCTTTAGTGCAATACTTAACCCATAAAGGAGAATAAAGATGCTAATTTTGATTTCAGATGCTTTTGATAAATCACTTCCTGAAAAGCTTTCTGTATTCGGTGAAGTTACAACCGATACATCACGCCTTAGCGAGGCAGATGTTGTTTTGATCAGATCCAAGACAAAAGCTACAAAAGAATACATTGACGAAGCTAAGAATATGAAGCTTATTATTCGTGGCGGAGTTGGTATGGATAATATCGACAGAGAGTATTGCAAAGAAAAGGGTATTGTTGCAACAAATACTCCTAAGTCATCAGCAATTGCTGTTGCAGAGCTTGCATTCGCACTTATGATTTCTGTTCCTAATCATATTGTTTATTACGACAATACTATGAAGGATGGAGAGTGGAACAAGAAGACTAAGAGAACAGAGCTTTACGGAAAGACGCTTGCACTTCTTGGAATCGGGAATATCGCAACAAAGGTCGCGGAACGTGCAAAAGCATTCGGAATGAGAGTAGTTGCATACGACAAATATGTCTCTTCCTCTCCTGTTGCTGAGATGATGGGCCTTGAGGAGGCTGTAAGAGAAGCTGATTACATCTCAATGCATCTTCCTTATACTCCAGAGACAGATAAGATCATAGGAAAGGATTTGATTTCCAAGATGGAGAAAAAGCCTGTGATAATCAACACTGGACGTGGCAAGTGTGTTGATGAGTATGCTATGGCAGAAGCGTTGGAAAATGGATCTGTATCATGGTTCTGCACCGATGTCTATTCATCTGAGCCTCCAGAGGTTGATTCGAATCCTCTTTTCAAAGCAAAGAACGTCACTTTTACACCGCATGTTGGAGCAAATACAAATGAGAACCTTCTCAGAATCGGGCAAGAAGTTTGCCAGACAATCGAGAAGTACCAGAAGGAGGGATTGATCAAATGAATAGAAAAATGAATTTCTTTGCAGGGCCAAGTACTATGCCTTTGGAAGTCTTGGAGGCAATTCAGAAGGATATTGTTGATTACAAAGGCAATGGGCTGTCGATGATTGAAGCTTCACATAGAGGTGGAATGTTTGAAGAGATGTATGATGAATGTCTTGCAGACTTTAGGTCTCTTCTTTCTATTCCAGACAATTATGATGTCTATTTCCTTGGCGGCGGAGCAACATTGCAATTTACGATGATTCCTATGAACTTCCTTGTCGATGGCAAAGTTGCTGACTATGCAAAGACTGGAACTTGGTCAAACAAAGCAGCGCAAGATGCATCAAAGCTTGGAAAAGTGAATATCTATTTCGATGGAAAAGAAAAAAACTTCACCACATTGCCAGATCCGAAGAGCGTCAAGCCTTCTGAGAATTCTGCATACCTCTATCTTTGTTCGAACGAGACAATTGGAGGAATAGAGTGGCAAGAGTTCCCTGATACAGGTGATGTTCCATTGATTGCTGATATGTCTTCCGATATTCTTTCACGCCCTGTGGATGTATCGAAGTTCGGTATGATCTATGGTGGTGTTCAGAAGAATCTTGGCCCAGCTGGCGCAACATTCATAATCATGAGAAAAGATATGCTCGAAAATAGAAATCCAAACCTAACAGCTTATATGGATTATGCATTGCATTCAAAAGAAAAAGGTTTGTACAACACTCCTCCTGTATTCTCGATTTGGGGTGTCAAATTGATGCTAGAGTGGATCAAGAAGAATGGTGGTGCAGAGGGAATGGAAAAGAGAGCTAGAGAGAAAGCAGGTTATATCTATGATGTAATCGACTCTTCCGATTTCTTCAGGAGCCCTGTTGATCCAAAGTACAGATCAAGAATGAATATTGTTTTCAGGCTTCCATCTGAGGAACTTGAGGCTAAATTCATTGAAGAGTCAAAGAAGCAAGGAATGCTTGGCTTAAAGGGACATAGGTCTGTTGGTGGACTCAGAGCATCTGTATATAACTCGTTGCCAATGGAAGACGCAAGAGCCCTTGCCCAGTTCATGAAGGAATTCGAAAGAAAGAACGGCTAATATGAAAAAAATCGATGAAACCAATAAGGCGATAATCAAGCAGCTAAGGGATGGAAGAAAAGCTTTCTCTGCAATTGCAGAGGAGCTTGGAATTACTGAGAATACTGTTAGATCTAGAGTAAATAAACTCTTGGAAGATGGAGTATTGTCAATTTCCGGGCTTGTGGATCCTGCTCGTATTCCAGGTTTGCAAGTTGTTATAATGGGAGTAAAGCTTTCTACTATGGAATTGCAAGAAAAAGCTAATGAGTTTTTGTCCCTTAGAGGAGTTGTCTCGGTTTCTGTTGTCACTGGACGATATGATCTTGTTGTGGAGCTTGTGCTTTGTGAAGATGAGGATCTTTCCTTGTTGCAATTCTTCTCTAATGAGCTTACAAAGATCAAGGACGTTCTTGATGTGGAATCATTTGTAGTATACAAATCACTTAATTTGAAGGTTCCATACATATTATAACGAAACGAACAAGAATTGGCTGTTGCAAAGTGCTTTATTAGACTAGTGCAACAGCCTTTTTTCTGCAGAATTCCCATTAATTCATCATTGTCCTTATAATAGATTTTGATTCTAGATTACTGCACATGAACAATTGAGAGACGTAAATTGTGATGTCTTCTAAAGCTAGGTTTAACCTGCAATCTAGATTTCTATATCTATGTAACAATGTAGCCTACAATGTAGCTTCTAAAAATAAACATCTCAGATAAACATCTCACTGGATGAGGATAAAAAAATAAGTCCTTCTGTTATAAGGACTTAGATTTATGCGGCCAACTGGACTTGAACCAGCACGCCCGTTAAAGCACTAGCACCTCAAGCTAGCTTGTCTACCAATTCCAACATAGCCGCATTACCGTATTGAATATAGACGAAATTGTACTTTACAGTCAAGGCTTTTTTTTGATTTTTCTTGAAATTGCAAATTATCGTGACAAAATAAGAGTAAGGGAGATTATTTAGAATGAACGATTGCTACTCTTTGACTCCAATGGATATTGGCTCTGCAAAGATTTTTGGCATAAAAAGCCACAAAGTAAAGGGTTGCTTGATTCGCCGTGAATATGAGCGCTGGCAAGATATTGCAAAGAAAGCATCGCAACGTGGCGTCGAGATGGATGGATACATAAAAGTCATGTATGCACACAGGTGCCCTTTGGTAAAAAGAGTTTCTGTTGTTGGTTATGCAAAGCTATAGATCTATTTCAAGCAAGATAGGGCAGTGGTCTGAGCCAGATACATTTGTTTCAATATCTGCTTCTTTTACTTTGTTCAAGATGCGATTCGATACTATGAAATAATCTATTCTCCAGCCAATGTTCTTTTCTCTTGCTTTGAACATATAGCTCCACCATGAGTATTTTATTTCACTTGGGTGCAAAGCTCTGAAAGTGTCTGAAAAGCCACGTGATAGCAAACGCGAAAAATCATCTCGTTCCTCGATAGTGAAGCCCGCACTTCTCTCGTTGCTTTTAGCATTCTTTATATCGATCTCATTATGGGCAACATTTAGATCGCCTGTAAAGATAACAGGTTTGATCTTGTCCAGCTTTTGTATATATTCTTCGAATGCAATATTCCATTTTCTTCTGTATTCCAGCCTTGACAATCCTCTTTGGGAATTCGGGACATAGACACATACAAGGAAGAATGATTCGAACTCTAGTGTTAATGTCCTACCTTCCTTATCATGTTCTTCAATGCCGATTCCTTCTGTTGTTTTCAATGGCTTGTTTTTGCAAAGCACAGCTGTTCCGCTGTAGCCTTTTTTGTCAGCATTGCTATAGTACTGATTGTAGTCAGGCAAATCCAAAGAAAAATCCTTGTCGCTTAGTTTTGTCTCTTGCAAACAAATAATGTCGGCATTCTCATTTGTTGCCCAAGAGATAAATCCTTTATTGATTACAGCTCTAAGGCCGTTAACATTCCAGCTTAAAAGTTTCATAAAGTTCATAATATTTGTGTAATAAAAGAATGTGAATAGCACGACTTCTTTTTTCTGAAGAAAGACAAATACGCTATTGACGAAGTAAACAAAACTATGCTAAATTCCAATAGTTGCTTGGCGAGATAGCTCAGTAGGTAGAGCAAGCGGCTCATATCCGCTCGGTCAGGGGTCCGAGTCCCTTTCTCGCTAAATAAAGACCAGAGTTTGATGGATTCAGATTCTGGTCTTTTTTCATCTACTGGATCATCGTATTTCTTCTGCTATAGTGTTTTCGAGTATGCCCAAGCCTTCGATTTCAATCTCGACTTTAGAGCCAATAGTCATCCCTGATATTCCTCCAGGAGTGCCTGTAGATATGATGTCTCCAGGAAGAAGCGTCATCACAGAAGAAAGATATGAGATCAGGAAAGGAACCTTGAAAATCAAATTCGATGTTCTTGATTCTTGCTTTGTCTCCCCATTTACTCTCGATGTTATATAAAGATCATCTGGAGAAACCTCATCTGATATATATGGTCCAAGAGGCATGAAAGTATCGAATGATTTTGCTATCGTCCATTGACCATCTTTTGGTTGCAAGTCTCGAGCTGTCACATCGTTTGCAATTGTGTAGCCGAGAACATAATCAAGTGCCTCAGTTTCAGAGACCCTGTGGCATCTTGTTTTTATGACAACAGCTAGTTCTGCCTCGTAATCAAGTCTCTTTGACATATTAGGGTAGATTATCTTTCCTTTATGTCCAAGTGCACTTGTCGATGGCTTTAGAAACACAACAGGAGAGGAAGGAATTGGAAGCCCGAATTCTTCTGCATGGTCCTTGTAATTGAGCCCTATGCATATTGCTTTTGAGAATTCAACTGGAGAAAGCAATTCAATCTCATTAAGCAAGAAACTCTTTCCTGCACTCTCGATTTCATTAAAAGGTGGCTTTTTCAGTGCTAAGGCTCTATCGCCATCGATTATTCCATAGTACTTGTTTTTGTCTGGAGCAATGAACCTAATATATTTCATCTGTGTTTCCTTTTGAAATAAGCATATTCCCCGATTGAAGTAAAACCTATCTTTTGGTATAGGTGCTTTGCTTTTTCATCAGAGTACCATAGACCTAGATAGTCTATGTTGTTTTCATTTAAAGCTATATCGACAAGTTCTGAGACAACACTTGTTCCAAAACCCTTGTTTTCATACTCTGGATCGGTTCCAACGCCAACGACCATTGCTGATTTTCTTGTTGCAGCGCCAAGATATGCTCCAGACACAAATTTATTGTCCAATGAAAGGGCAACTCCTGCAAATGGATATTCAAGCTCTGCTTTCTCTAGTGCCCATTCACTTCGATCCCCAGTTTTGAAATCGTCTTTGAAAAGTGGAATACGCATATATAGATCGAATAGCATTTCATAATCTTCAGGAGAGAACAATTCCCTCAGTCGCAGATCTCTTGTCAAAGGCTTTATGAATTTTTCTTTGTCAATCATCATGAATTGTCTGTATTCTATTGAGAATTCATTTTTGAGAGTGTCAGCTATGGGCAAAAGATATTCCTTTGCACCATTGATGCCATTGAATTTTTGCTTCTCAAGAAATTCAATCATCGTCTTTGCATCATAGCTATCTGGCGCAAAAAGCAATATCGATTCATCCATCCAATTAAGCACAAAAGCCTTATCGACTTTGTATACTTTAATCTCTTTTGATAGAGTATAAAGTTCCAAGTTGTTTATGAAAAAGAGGTTTCTCCTATCATTTGACAGCTCTTTTATCAAATCTGGGATTTCTTTTTTGCTAATCTCTTTCACGAGAGCCATCCTTTGAATAGATGTAATCGAAGTACTCCATATCTGTAGAGAGGACTTTATCGAGACCTCCAATATTTGTCTTATAGCTTTCAAGCGTTGTCCATAGTCTAAAGAAATCTGGGTCTTCAGAGTAGCTTTCTGAGTAGATTCGTGACGCTTGAGCATCAGCATCTCCTTTGATTGCTTCAGCCTCAGCATACGCTGCAGATAGAATTTGCTTCTTATCGTTCTCTGTTCTTCCTTGCCAAGAATAAAGCTGTCCTCGGCCGTAAGAGCGATATGCCTCTGCAATCTGGTTTCTCTCTTTTATCATACGAGTATATACAGATTGTGTAAGATCATCTGAGTAGCGTATTTGCCTTATTATTATGTCTTCAAGCTCTATGCCATATGCAGGTGTAAATGCTTTTGCTGAATCGAGTATCTTGTTTGAAATGCCTTCTCTTCCAATTTCGATTTTTTCTTGTGTTGCTTGTGTATTGGTAAGGTTTCTCAATGTCTCTGCATCCTCTGCATTCTCAACATCAAGGGCTTCTTCTTCTATTGTTATCGTATTGATTTTGTTAGTAGATCTTACAGCTTCATTCAAGTAGTTCTCTGAAATGACTGTACGTATTGTAGAATCAAGAACATCATTGAGTCTTGCAAGACCTCCTTCTACTGTATTTACTGTTTCATAAAAAAGCTTTGGATCCGATATCTTCCAGCGAGCTGTTGCATCAACCCATATGAATTGGTTTTCTTTTGTTGGAATCCTCTGTGCATCGCCATCCCAGGAAAGAAGTAGGTTAGGGTATGTTACAACTTGATCCAGAAATGGTACTTTCAGTTTGAGCCCCGATTCTTTCTCGATATCGACTATCTTTCCAAATCTCGTAACTATTGCTTGTTCACCTTCCTTCACTGTATAGAAGGGGCCGAATATAAAAAGGATAACAAAGACTATTGCAATTACTATCAGCGTTGTCCAAAGTACCTTATTGCTCATTTTCCATCTCCTTTTTCGCATTTTGCCCTATTTTTGCAATAGGCAAGAAGTTATCAAGGGAAGAGTCGATTAAAGTCAAGTTGCCATCCGATGATAGAATATCGCCCATAGCCTCGATATAAAGTCTTGTTGCTGTTATATTTGGATTCTTTTGATATTCTTCTCTCATTGCATCAAACCTTGCTGTATCGCCTTTTGCTTGGTTCACGCGCTCTGAGGCATAGCCTTTCGCCTCTGCTACGATCTTTTCGGCCTCTCCTCTGGCAGAAGGTATCTCCTGGTTGTAGTATTGTTTACCTTCATTTATGAGTCTGTTCATATCTTGTATTGCTTTATTTACATCCTCAAATGCATCTTGGACATCTCCTTTTGGAGGAACGATGTTTTGCAATTTCACTGTAACGATCTCAAGTCCAAAGCCATATCGATCGAATATCTTCTGCATCTCCTTTTGAACATCATATTCGATCTGGGTTCTTTGGTTTGTCATCACAGAAAGGATAGGCAAATCACCAACAAGCTGGTTCATAATTGATTGTGATATATCCCTAATAGTTGTCTCTTTGTCTTTCACTGAGAAAAGATAAGACTTTGGGTTTGCAATTCTGTATTGAACAATCCATTCGACATCGACTATGTTTAAGTCTCCAGTAAGCATCGTTGATTCATCTGTGTACTCGCGTGCGCCAACAAGCGAGCCTGAGTTGTCTTGGCTTCTGTATCCGAATGTCAATGTTTGAACCTTTTGTGTAGGTATATTTATGTTTTCCTCTATACCAAAAGGCAATTTGAAATGCAAACCTGGTCCTAGTGTGCGCATGTAGCGGCCAAACCTGATAATCACAGCTTGTTCACTTTGGTCAACCACAAAAAAACTCGTCGATAAGCTAGCTATCAAAGCTAGTGCAATCAAAATCCAAACTACAAGTTTTGGAGATAGATTGATATTGAATCCTCTTTTTCTTTCTTCCATGTAATCAACTATAATGAAATAAGCGTATTATTGCAAAATCATTATAAAGTCAACTATAATATCCACTATGAAAAAAAGACTAATCACATCAGCTTTGCCATATGTAAACAACATTCCTCATCTTGGAAATCTTACACAAGTTCTTTCAGCAGACGTATTTGCCCGTTTTTGTCGTTCACGTGGATATGAAACGCTATACATTTGCGGTACAGATGAGTATGGGACAGCTAGTGAAACACGTGCTTTGCAAGAAGGCGTCACACCCCAAGAGCTTTGCGATCGTTATCATAAGATCCATGAAGAGATCTACAAGTGGTTCAATATAGATTTTTCATATTTTGGTAGGACATCGACACCTCTTCAAACAGAAATTGTTCAGCATATATTCAAGAAAGTCGATGAAAATGGATATATAATAGAGAAAGAGACAGAGCAACTTTATTGCCCAGATTGCAATAGATTCCTTGCTGATAGGTTTGTTCTTGGTACTTGCCCTCATTGCGGCTACGATGGAGCAAGAGGTGACCAATGCGATAAGTGTGGCACACTTCTGGATCCTACAGAGCTTATCAATCCAAAATGCTCAGTTTGTGGTGCAACACCTGTTTTGAGAAAAACCAAGCACTTGTATTTGGATCTTCCAAAGGCCTTGCCTTTGCTTGAAAAGTGGATGGAAAAGGCCAGTGTTGAGGGCTTTTGGGCAAAGAATGCTATCCAAATCACAAATTCATGGATCCGTGATGGACTACAGCAAAGATGTATTACAAGAGATCTGAAGTGGGGGATACCTGTTCCCAAGAAAGGATTTGAGGATAAAGTGTTCTATGTTTGGTTCGATGCTCCGATTGGCTATATCTCGATTACAGCTAATGCAACCAAGGATTGGGAGTACTGGTGGAGAGATCCTGAAAATACAGAGCTGTTCCAGTTCATAGGAAAGGACAATATCCCATTCCACACAGTCATATTCCCATCATCATTGCTTGCGACAGGCGAGAAGTGGACAATGCTTTTTCATATGTCTTCTACAGAATATCTGAATTATGAGGGCGGAAAGTTCAGCAAATCGAAGGGGATCGGAATATTTGGAAATGATGTTCAGGAGACAGGAATACCTGCTGATGTATGGCGATTCTATATGTTCTACAATAGACCTGAATCATCTGACTTCACATTCACATGGAAGGATTTCCAAGAAAAACTGAATAAGGAACTAATTGGCAATCTCTCGAATCTTGTAAATAGAACATTGACATTTGTGAAGAGATTCTACAATAGCGATTTGGGAGAAGGTCCAATAGATGAGGATTTGCAAAAAACAATCATCGAAAAAGAGAGCGAGATAACTGAAAACCTTGAAAGGGCAGAAGAAAAAGCTGCGATAAGAGGTATTTTTGAGCTTTCTGACATAGGTAACAAGGCATTTCAGGATGGAGAGCCGTGGAAAATGAGAGTAGACAATCCAGAGAAGGCCAAGAGGCTTTTGAGGACTCTCTTGTTCTTGATTCGAGACCTTGGAGTAATGATTGGACCTTATATGCCTGATACAAGTGAAAAGATTCTGTCTTTCTTAGGTTCATCGGGCCTTGATTGGTCGTCACTTGGATCTTGTTCGCCTGATATCAAGGTTGAGAATGTCGAGCTTTTGTTTTCAAAGCTTGAGGACGATAGAGTCGAAGAGCTTAGAAAGAGGTACTCTGGATCCCAAGCCGATAGAGAGATAAGAGAAGAGAAAAAAGAGAGTTCTTCTGACTTATTAAAGTCATGGGCAGAGAAAGTAATCCTGAAGGTTGCAAAGATTGTCGACATAAAGAGGCATCCTGATGGTGATAAACTATATATCTTGAAATTGGATGCAGGAGAGCCTGAGGAGAGAACAATCGTTTCTTCAATTGTGCCATTTTACAATGAGGATGAGCTTCTAGGGCATAATATAGTTTTGGTTTCAAATCTGAAGCCAGCAAATTTCAGGGGAGTCAAGAGCAATGGGATGCTTCTAGCAGCAGCTGAGAAAGATGACGAAAGCCATTCTACATGCGAAGTAATCTTTGCTGATGATTTCCCTGTTGGTACTATATTGGAATATGAGGGACAGCCTAAGACAGAAAAAATAACAACATATTTGAAAGCCAGCCATTTCTTTGAGCTTCCTATGGAGACTATCAATGGTTTTGTTTCAGTTGATAAACGTCCAATCGGGAAAGATGGCAAATTCCTGAGAGTAAAGAAATATATCAACGGAAGCGTTGGGTAGGACAGTCAATTTCATCATCAGATGAGAACTTTGATATTAACTACTTGACGACTATATGAAAAAATAAGGATAATGGTTTGGTAATTACACTAAATCCAATTGGAATAAGGAGCATATTCATGCCTTGCGGAAGAAAGAGAAAAAAGCATAAGATTGCTACTCATAAGAGAAAGAAGAAGCTAAGAATGAACAGACACAAGAAGAAGTAATGTTTGTTAATCTTAGAAAGGGCTGTTGCAAAGAGTGTGACAGCCTTTTTTTCTTTTCTCTACGAATCAAAAATGGCTACCGTTTTGGTAGCCATCAGCTCTATAAATTACGTCCACAACAGTTTTTGTACTTCTTTCCACTACCACATGGGCAAGGGTCGTTTCTGCCGATTTTAGGTGTTGATCTTCTTATTGTTGTATTAGCGCTTTGAGCTTGGCTTGCAACAATAGATTCTTGTCTTCGATCAAATACCCTTGTCTCTTGAGGATTATTTGTTCTGAGCTTTGGCATATTTTGAGGCCTAGACGATATAGGATTGGCATTGATTCTTACTGTATTTGCTATCCTGCAAACAGATTCCTTTATTGCTTCAAGCATATCATCATAAGCTTCTATTGCATTTTTCTTGTATTCTACAAGAGGGTTCTTTTGAGCATAGCTTTGCAAACCAGCTGCATCCTTGATCTCTTCAAGCGTATCAAGATGCTCAACCCAGCGCTTATCTATATTCCTGAGGTACATCTGTCTCAAGAAGAGGTTGAAGATATCGTGACCAACAAGTTCTTCCTTTGCTTTGATGCTTGCATCCAAGTCGTCTTTGAGCTTCTTCTTGTCATTGACTTGCTCTTCTGTAGGAGTGGATGCAAAGACCTTCTGGAATGAATCTATGAATGATTCTTTGTCTCCATGGCTTTTTTCATCAATGTCGTCGATTATATCGTTTGTATTCTCTATAACTCTTTTTGCAAGATCATTATCAGCAAGGATTTCATCTCTTTGCTGGTATATGAAGTTTCTCTCATCATTCAATACATCATCATATTCGAGAAGTCTTTTTCGTATATTGAAGTTCCTTTCCTCGACTTTTTTCTGTGCATTTTCGATTGCATTTGAAAGCATCCTATGATGAATCGGCTCTCCATTTTTCAATCCGAGCCTTCCGATGATCTCCTTCATTCCTTCTTTTGCAAATAGTCTCATCAAAGGATCATCAAGTGACACAAAGAAAACAGAAGTCCCAGGATCGCCTTGACGTCCAGCTCGCCCTCTAAGCTGGTTGTCTATACGTCTTGATTCATGGCGCTCAGATCCAATTATGTAAAGGCCACCAAGCTTTTTTACTTCTTCATATGCTTTTAGATACTCCGGCATTATCTCCTTTTTTGCATTCAAAAGCTCTTCGGGGCTTGCATCTGACCCAACTTTTTTCATTGCAAGGTGTTCAGGAGATCCTCCAAGTTTGATATCTGTTCCTCTTCCTGCCATATTGGTTGCAATTGTCACAGAATCCTTTGCGCCAGCTTCTCCAATGATAAATGCCTCCCTCGCATGGTTCTTGGCATTCAATACTTCATGTTTTATTCCTTCTCTTCTTAAAAGAGCAGAAAGTTTTTCAGATTTTTCGATGGAAGTCGTACCTATCAAAATCGGTTGATGAGTTGCATGCACTTCCTTTACTTTCTCTACTATAGCCTTGAACTTGCACTCTTCATCGTAGTAAGTCAAATCATCTAGGTCTTTTCTTGCAACAGGCTTGTTTGTTGGTATTACTACAACATCAAGGCCATAGATTTCTTTAAATTCTGTTGCCTCAGTTGCAGCTGTTCCTGTCATGCCAGAAAGCTTGTCGTACATTCGGAAGAAATTTTGAAAAGTAATCGTTGCAAATGTCTTTGACTGGCCTTGTACCTTTACATTTTCTTTAGCCTCAATTGCTTGGTGCAATCCATCTGAGTAGCGTCTTCCCACAAGTACTCGCCCTGTAAACTCGTCAACAATCTCTACCTCTCCATCTCTTACAAGGTAGTCGACATCGCGTTTGAACATATATTGGGCTTTAACGGCTTGTATTACATAGTGTACAAGCTCAAAATTTTGAGGATCATATAGATCATATACAGTTTCACCAGCTTCGTTTTTGGAGCTTTGCAAAGCTTTCATCCTTGTCAAGAGCTCTTCCATGTGTGACATTCCCTCTGCTGTGAACGAAACAGATTTACTCTTCTCGTCAAGCTTGAAATCGCCCTTGCTGTCGAAAGAGTCAGCAGAGTTCTTGTCAAGCTTATCCATCTCTGTCATCTCATAATACTTGCCAGTGTTTGGATCTTTCTCGCATTCCTTCAAGAATGGGACTATTGCTTTTGCAACTCTTACTTTCGGAGTATCGTCCTCTGCTTGCCCGGAGATTATCAAAGGAGTTCTGGCCTCATCTATAAGAATAGAGTCAATCTCGTCTACAATCGCATAGTGATGTCGCGGTTGGACTTTTTGCTCTAACGATTGCTTCATATTGTCTCTTAGATAATCAAAGCCGAACTCGTTGTTTGTTCCATAAGTTATATCAGCAGAGTAGGCTTTCCTCTTTGAATTCTCATCCTGTCCATTTAGTACAACTCCGACTGTCATTCCAAGAAATGCATATACAGCACCCATCCACTCTGAGTCTCTTTGAGCTAGATAATCATTGACTGTGATTATATGGACACCTTTTTGCTCAAGTGCATGAAGATAAGCCGCAGGCACTGATGTCAATGTTTTTCCTTCTCCTGTCTTCATCTCGAGGATTGCGCCTTGATAAAGAACAATTGCACCCATAATCTGGACATCGTAATGAAACTCTCCGAGAACTCTTCTTGCGGCTTCCCGCACTAATGCGAAGGCTTTAGGCAATAGTTCATCAAGTGATTTGCCATTCTTTACTTCTTCCTTCCATTTTGCTGTCATAAGCGGAAAGTCTCCGTCCTTAAGGCTTGCTGCCCATTCCTTTTCTTTATTTACGGACTCGACTAGAGGTCGTAGTCTTTTTTCATCTTTTTCTTGTTTTGTGCCACCAAATAGTGCTGTTAGAAATCTACCCATACTTTATATGATAATACTTTTGCTTCTTATTTTGTAGGACTCGAATCATTAAGCTTTTTGTATTTTTATGTAGTGTGCAATTCTCGACAGATCAAGCAATTGGCTATGTTTGTTTCTTATTGAGTGTAAATATGACACGATTTTTGGCTTATTCTATAGCCAACAATCATTCTTATTGGTAAACTTTGGATATGGATTGGGCATTGCAAATAGGGAAGAATTTCTCAATTGGTATTTTGGATTTGTCAGTTGTTTTCGTCATATTGCTAACAGCTATAGCTTGCACAGCTGCAGGTTTTTCACGCTCAGCAGCAAAGAGTCTTGGCTGGATTCTTTGCTATCCTATAGCTCTGTATTTGACATCTCTTTTGGCAAGAGTGTTCAACGAGAATTCAAACATAGGTCTTTTTCTTTCGACTATGTTTGCGTTTGCAACTATATCTGTTGCTGTTTTTGTCATATGCAATTTACTTGGCACTTTTCTTGGGGGCATATTCTCAGCTACTGGGCTAGAGGTTCTTGATAGTATACTTGGATTCGTATGGGGCATTGCTGTTGCATTGTTTATATCGGGACTGGTTATATATATTTTATCGACACAAGGAATTGTAAATGTTGAGCCTTTGATCGCTAAAAGCTCAGCGTATAAGCTTCTGAGTCCACTTTTCCCATCGACAAAAGAGATGATTGTTGGAGTCTTTGATGCAATTGTTTGATTTGCATGAAACACAAAAAGCTGTTGCAAGTGACATTGAAGATAATTTCAGGAGAGGCTTTTTGCCCCAATCATTGCTTTTCTCTGGCCCAACAGGATCTTCTAGACTAACTGGAGCATTGGATCTTTCATTTATGCTTCTTGATGATGAGAAGAATAGAAAGTTGCTCAAAGCAAGCCAGATAGTTTTCATCCCGTCTCGAAATCTTGAAGCTGAGGCCAATGCCGCAATGGCTCTTTATTCGAAGCAAAGAACAAACAGCTCTCGCATTTTCCTATTGCAATGCGTACGAAAAATCCTTTTTCAATACCATTCGTCTTTGCTTGATGCATATGATAAGAAAACATCAAGCTATTTTTCCCAAGCTGAAGAGATAGCAGCCTTTCTTTATGACTATGACGAAGAGAGAGAGTACAGCGAAAAAGAAATAAAGAGCCTTATCTCTTTTTTGAAAAAGAGCCTTAATGCAGCATTTATAAACAAAGGTCGAAAAAATCCAATCGCTACTATTGATGAGATAAGATGCATCCAAGATTGGTTTAGCTCTGGCTCGGATGAGAAAATTGCTATTATAGAGAATGTCGAAAAGAGCACAGAAGGCGCAAAGAACTCGCTTCTGAAGATGCTTGAGGAGCCAGTTGAGCATTCTCATATAATTCTTATATCAACGAATGCGCAGAGGCTTTTGCAAACTATCCTGTCTCGAACAAGGAAATTCAACTTTCCAGCATTAACAGCAAATAAAGTAACGTCTTTCCTTAAATCGCGTTTCAATCTCTATGATGAATATCAATCATTTGAGGCTTTTTTCTTTCTTGAGGGAGCAAGCGATGAAGATAAGTCGTTGTTGGATAGTGCTCTATCGATTTTTACTTCTTTGGTGCTGGGGCAGACAAAAGCATTGACAAGAGATGAGAAAGAGAATTTGTTTTTATCAATTGAGAAAGTGAATTCATATCATTATTTTCTCGAATGCGTTGCAAAGAACATATCGAAAGCAATGATTGCTGGCAAAATAAAGCCATATGATGCTCAAATCAGGATGGATATCATAAACAAATGGGTTGAGAACTCAGATACATTCAACCTGTCCCAGAGAGCCTCGCTCGATGGAATCATAAGGGAGGTGCAAAGTGTCGAATAAGCTTTTGAGAAAGGTGATATCTGGGCTTTCTCTATGTCCGAATGCGGAACTTGAGTCGCTGATAAAGGCAGAACTAGAGGAAAGCGATCTATACACATCGCTTTTGGATTGTCTCTCCGAAGGGCACATAGTTATAGATTATAGTGGCATTGTTATCTACTACAATAAGACTGTAAACTCCCTTGTTCCAACTTCATCCAAGCACAGGATATCAGAAGGGAAGAGCATTTCAGATGTAATCAATGATAAAGACATAAACAAATTCATAAACAATGTGCTTATGGGTACAGAGAAGCTTGAGCCAAAGGATTTCACTCTTCAGCTTGGACAAGAGATGAGGACTATAAGGGTTTCTTTCTCTGCTCTGAGCGTTGATCAAAAGGATTATCTTGATATCAAAATCCTCGATATCTCCACAGAAATAAGGAGCCAGACCAGACTCAGAAGATCAGAGAATCTGGCAAGCATGACAACAATGGCAGCAGGAATTGCGCATGAGATAAAAAACCCGCTTGCTGCAATGAAGATCCATGTTCAGCTTTTGCAAAGGACTTTGGCAAAAAAAGGCACAATTGACAAAGAGTCTGCAAATCGATTCCTGGCTGTCATGGATGAAGAGATCGATCAATTGAACTCGATTGCTGTGGATTTTCTATACGCTGTCAAACCAATGAATATCGAATTAAGGCTCTCTTCGATAAATGACTCAATAGAGGATCTGGTCTCATTTCTTGCTCCAGAGGCAAAAGAAAAGAAGATCATGCTTGATGTAAACTTGCAAGAGTTTCTACCACGCATAGAGCTTGATCCGAAGTACATAAGACAAGCATTGTTGAATCTTGTGCAAAATGCTTTTGCAGCAATGCCAAATGGAGGCATATTGAAGCTTTCGACATATTTGGATGGCAACTATGTCAAAGTCTCTGTCGAGGATAATGGAAGCGGAATCGAGGAGGATAAGCTTTCGAAGATCTTTGAGCCTTATTTCACAACAAAAGCATCTGGCACTGGACTTGGATTGACTACAGTCTACAAAGTTGTTAAGGAGCATGGTGGTGATATCCACGTCAGGTCAAAACTAGATGAAGGTACATGTTTTGTGTTGGAGTTTCCTGTTCCAGCAAGTCAGCGCATAGCATTGGAGGATGAAAGAAAATGAGTACGATTCTTCTTGTGGATGATGAAGCTAATATCCTATCTGGACTTTCGATTGCTCTTAGCGATGAAGGCTACCATGTTCTGACAGCTAAAAATGGAAAGGATGCATGGAATCTGGTTAGAAACAACCTCATAGATCTTGTAATTACTGACTTGAGAATGCCAGAGATGTCAGGCGATGAGCTTATAAAGAGGATTACAAGCTCATATCCAACACTTCCTGTTATTGTACTTACAGGGCATGGGACAATCGAAACAGCCGTTGAGACTATGCGTGAAGGTGCTATCGATTTCTTTACAAAGCCTGTTGACCTTGACAAGCTCTTGCTTGTCATAAGAAAAGTAATTGCAAATAGCACATTGCAAGAGCAAAACAGAAGACTTACAGAAGAGATCGAAAAACTTAAGAAACAAAATCGATTCGATGCTATCATTGGAAACTCTGGTAAAGTCAGCCAGCTTCTAGATACCATAAAGCAAGTTGCTCCTACAAAGGCAAGCGTTCTTATCACAGGTGAGTCTGGCACAGGAAAAGAGCTTGTTGCTGATGCTATAGTGGCCAATTCCAACAGAAGCGATAAGCCTTTTATAAAAGTGCATTGCGCATCTCTTTCGCCAACACTTCTTGAGTCCGAGCTTTTTGGACATGAAAAGGGTGCCTTCACAGGTGCTACAAGCTTGAAGAGGGGACGGTTCGAACTTGCTGATGGTGGAACGCTTTTTCTTGATGAAATTGGAGAGATCGATATGGCAACACAAGTAAAGCTGTTGAGGGTCCTTCAAGAAAGAGAGTTTGAAAGAGTGGGCGGAGAAAAAACCTTGAGCGTCGATGTTCGCGTTATCTCGGCAACCAACCGCAATCTTCTCGAAGAAGTAAAAAAAGGGAACTTTCGCGAGGATCTGTACTATCGTCTGGCTGTTGTAGAGATACACGTTCCTCCTCTTCGTGATAGAAAAGAAGACATAGAGCTCCTTGCATCTGATTTTCTCAAGTCCTTCAATAAGGAAGAATCCAAGCATATAGAAGGGTTTTCGATGCAAGCAAGAAAGGCTCTGTATGCATACTCATGGCCTGGCAATATAAGAGAGCTAAAGAATTGCATAGAGTCTGCGGTAGTCATGGCACGAGGCAAAATCATCGAACTTGATGACCTTCCAGCACCATTGAGGAAAATAGAGAAGGACAAATGTGTATCGATTGAATTTCCTACGACTATGGAGGATGTTGAGAAAAAGGTAATTATGGAATCTATAGCATATTGTTCTGGAAACAAGACAAAAGCAGCCGAGATGCTTCAAATAGGAAGGAAAACACTTCACAGAAAACTTGCTGAATGGAGAGAAGACATTGAATCTTGATGACATATTCTCTCCTGAAGGTCCTTTCGGAAGCAAACTTGAAAACTATAGATACAGATCAAGCCAAGTTGATATGGCTCATCTGATTGATGAGGGGTTTAAAAACCAAAAGTACATAGTCGTCGAAGCTGGCACTGGAACTGGAAAATCATTTGCATATCTTGTTCCTTCTTTTTTGATGGTGAGCAATGACAAGTCAAAGAAGGTAGTGATTGCAACTTCGACGACCACTTTGCAAAAGCAACTTTATGAAAAGGACATACCCGTTGTTGAGAAAACACTTGGCCTTGATGATATAAAAACAGCAATTTTATTTGGCCGCTCAAACTACATTTGCATGCGAAAATACCAAGATGTCTATGAAGAGAGAAAACTCTTGACTCTTGATCAAGATAGCCCTGAAAGCATCCTTGACAGATGGATCCAAGAGACAGACTCCGGAGCTATGCAAGATGCGCCGCAACGCATTTCAATCTTATTGAAGGATTTAAGGTGCGACGATAAGGATTGCATGGGCAAGAAGTGCCATTGTAGAGATAAGTGCTTCTTCTTTTCAGCAAGAAGAAAAGCGCAAAGAGCAAGCATTATCGTAACTAATCACCATATTGTATTGTTCGATGCTCGATATAGATATGAAAATGATGAGGATTTTTCCACAGATTGCATTCTTCCAGGTTATACGCATGCTGTAATCGATGAGGCACATCACATAGAAGATGAAGCTACAGATATCTTATCATCAAGCTTCAGCTCCGCAATAGCTTTATCTATTTTGGATGATTTGACAAAAAAGCAAGCAAGATTCAGCAATATGAGTATCCTGAGGTTTCTTTCGGTATATGAGAAAGATGATAAAAAGGGCATTTCAAGAAGACTTGAAGGAGATATTGCTCATCTTAGGACAATGCTTGAATCTTTTGACTCATCACTCAATGCAATCCTCTCATCATTTTTTAATGACAAATCCATATTGTTCACACGAGAGTTCTACAATAAAAAGAGGAGCGATATATCGTTTGGAGAAGCAATTGCCGAATCATTGTTATCGATTGCATTATCGCTTGGCTCTTCATATATCGAAAGCGAAGATGAGATAGCTTTGGATTTAATCAAGAAGTATAGCACTTCACTCAAATCGCTTTCTGATACTCTTAGATCCTGGATGAGATTCGATGATTTTGATTCCTATATACCATTTGCACAGGAAGATACAAGGAATGGAAACTACACTATAAAGATTTCTCCAATGTCGACAGGACCTATCTTGGAAAGGGTTCTTCTTTCTAATCTTGAAAGCCTTCTTTATTGCTCTGCTACATTGACAGTAAATAACAGTTTTGCATTCTTTTCATCATATTCAGGTCTCAGTGGACTTAAACCATTGGAAGGAATCTTCCCATCCCCATTTGATTATGCCCATTCGCTTATGGTTCTTGTGCCAATTGACGGCATGGATTTCAACAAGCAATTTAGCGATAAGTACAACAAATATGCATCGATGGCAACAGCAGATGCAATCAAATCATCATGTGGTGGTGCTCTTGTTTTGTTTACAGCAAATGAAATGCTGAAAGTTGTTTGCAAAATGGTTAGAGACGAGCTTGGGCCTGAGATGCATATCCTTAGCCAGTGTGATGGCAAAGTGCATAAAGCTGTTCTTTTGAATCAATTTCGAAATGATGAGAATTCATCTTTATTTGCAACTGATTCGTTCTGGGAAGGTGTCGATGCACCTGGCAATACGCTTCGCATGGTTGTTATCGAGAAACTGCCTTTTAGCGTTCCAACAGACCCAATAGAAAGAGCAAGGAGCAATTTCCTTGATTCCAAGAAAGAAGGTTCGTCTTTTATGATGCTAACTGTACCAAAGGCAAGCATAAAATTGAAGCAAGGAATCGGACGACTTATCAGAAAGGAAGGCGACAGGGGAGTTGTCTTGATCTTGGATAAGCGTATACTATCGAAAGGATATGGAAAGATGATGCTGAGATCTATCCCTGAGGGATATATGCCAGAGGATACTTTGCTTTCAAATATTGCGAATAAAATAGAGAGGTTCCTTTTTTAATATGGCAAAAGATATATTCAAAACAAGATTCTCATTATCAGGATTTGTCGCGCTGTTCTTTTTCGCACTTCCTTACATAATGCTTTGGTTTCCAGCAAAACGCATACTTCTTGATCTAGATTCCTGTCCAAAATGGCTCAAATGTGTCTACGTTTTCTCATTTGTTGCTCTATTTTTGACTCTTGTCCTTGTAAAGAATGAATCAGCTTCCATCTTTTACAGAAAAAGCAGGCTGATGTGCATTGCTTATATTCTATTGGGTGTCAGTTATCTTCTTTGGGTATATTTCTTTTTGAATAGTTCAAACAATATTATCCAGATTTTTGCTCGCATGTCAGGGTGTGGCTTTTTGCTTGTCTTCAGCCTAGACAGGAAAAACTGGCTGGCTTTTTCCTTATCGATTGTTTTTTTGATTTTGGAGATTGTCGTATCGATTCTTGCTATTGGGTTGTGATATGGCACGAGAAGAAGAGAGGCTATATGGTGTAAGCGCTTTCCATGTTGGAGCTAAGCGTTACACTCCAAAAAACAGCGTATTTAACGATAAAGTAGAGGTTTTTACAGATGGCTACGGCGTCATTTCAGATGTATCGAATAGGAAAAAACTTTTTCGCCTTTCGATTCCAGATGAGATCGAAGGAGTCTCGATAGATGAAATCGGGCCAAATGCATTCAAGGACTGTGTAAATCTTGAGATTCTCATGCTTGCAAAAAGCATCGAAAGAATAGATGCTCATGCATTTGAAAATTGCATAAAATTGCGAGTTGCTGTCTTTGGCGATAGCGTCTATGAAATCGGTGATTCAGCATTTGAAAACTGCCCTGATTTGGAGAATATATATTTTTCGCCTTCGCTTGAAAAAATAGGATCAAGAGCATTTTATGGATGCAATAGCCTGAGAAGTGTGAAACTCTTCGGTCATGCTGCTCTTGGTTCGATGTGTTTCTCATCTTGCAAAAGGCTTGAGAATGTAGAGTTCGAAAGAATAAGAGAGATTCCAGATGGAGCATTCTTATCATCAGGCTTAAAAAGGATAAGGATATCAAACGATGTTGAAAGGATAGGCATATCAGCTTTTTCCAGATGTACTAGTCTTGAATCAATAACATATGACGGAACTATAGATGAGTTTCGCAAAATATTCTTCGGAATAAATTGGAATAAGGATATTCCATCATCATGTGTCCTCCTGTTAAGGGACAATAGAGGAAAGTACTACAATGCATTCGAACAGAAAACAGAAGTAACAGTTGAATGCGATGATTCTTTGAGAAAGGATCTGGAGCTTCTTGGTGTTGATAGCGATAGGCCAACACTTTCAGATATAACAAAATGCTACAGAAATAAAGCAAGAAAGTTCCATCCAGATGTACTCTCAGGTCTTGATTTGGATATCTTGTACACTGAATTTGCTTCAAATAAATTCAGACTATATACAGAGGCTTATGAGAGGTTGATTTCATATTATAAAAATAAATGATATAAAATATAACCAAAATGGCTATTTGTATATAGCATATCATAATATTAATGCAATTATTTGCAAAGTTTATTGACCTAAGTTTGCTAATTGTGTATAAGAAAATCTGTTGCCCAAATCAGGAGAATATATGTTTGATAGTATAAGCTCGAAGTTTACAGGAATAATGAAGACGCTCTCAGGAAAGGGCAAGATCTCAGAGAAGAATATCAAAGACGCTGTTGAAGAGATCAAACAAGCTCTTTTGGATGCCGATGTCAATTTGCGTGTTGTAAGGCGATTTGTCAACTCGACAACAGAGGAGGCTTTGGGAGCAAAGGTCTTGAATGCTGTGGATCCTGGACAGCAATTTACTAAAATCGTCTACGACAAGATGGTTGCTCTTCTGGGTGGAAATGAAGATGAGACCAAGCTCAAGCTAAAAGGTAAGGATACAACATCTGTCATACTCTTGATGGGACTTCAAGGTTCTGGTAAGACCACTGCAGCTCACAAGCTTGCATACAAGCTGAAGAAAGAGGGCAGGAATGTCATGCTCGTTGCAGATGATCTTGTTCGTCCTGCAGCCATAGAGCAACTCCAGCTCTTAGGTGAAAAGGCAGGAGTTCCTGTATTTACGATTCCGGGCGAGAAGGATGCAACAGCTGTTGCTGAAAGAGCTCTTTCAAAAGCAAAGCATGAGCTGTACGATACTGTTATCATCGATACATCTGGTCGTATGCACCTCGATCAGAGTCTCATGGCTGAGATTCAGTCCATTGCTAAGGCTGTAAAGCCAGATGAGACTTTGTTTGTCGCTGATGCAATGACTGGCCAAAGCGCTGTAGATATTGCAAAAGAGTTCGAGGAAAAGGTAGGTATTACAGGTGTAATCCTGACGAAGTTCGATTCTGACACACGAGGTGGTGCTGCTCTTTCATTACGCTCTGTCGTAGGAAAGCCGATAAAGTTCATAGGAACTGGCGAGAAAATGGAGGATTTGGAGGTCTTCCATCCAGAGAGAATCGCTTCAAGAATCCTTGGAATGGGCGATGTTGTGTCGCTTGTAGAGAAAGCCCAAGAGGCTTTTGACCAGAAAGAGGCCGAGAAACTCCAGAAAAAGATGGAGAAGAACACATTTGACTTGCAAGACTATCTTGATCAAATGGAGAAGATGGATAAGATGGGTTCGGCCGATAAGCTTCTGGAGATGATTCCTGGCGCAAAAGGCAATATAAGTGCCGATGATTTGGACCTTAGCGAAATAAAAAGAGAGAAAGCAATCATAAAATCAATGACTGTTTTCGAGCGATCGAACTATAGAATCATCGGGCCATCAAGAAGAAAGAGAATCGCAAAAGGCTCTGGAACAACAGTCTCTGATGTAAATAGGCTGTTGAAGAAATTTGAGAAAACGAAGCTTATAATGAAAAAGCTTGCAACGAACAAAAAGTACCAAGCTGCTCTGTTAAAGGGCTTAGGTATGTAAATACAAGGAGAAAAAGATGAGTACAACAATGAGACTTAAGAGGATTGGAACTAAAAAAAGACCTTATTATAGGCTAGTAGTCCAGGATAGCAGGATTGCAACATCTTCTAAGACAATCGATGAGGTTGGAACATACCGCCCAGTTGAGAAGGAAAACCAAGTAACTCTTGATGTAGAGAAGGTCAAGAGCTGGATTTCGAAGGGTGTTGTTGTTTCGCCAACTGTCAAGAGCATTCTCAATTCAAATGGTATCTCTATCGATCGCACTCAGGCTTAATGCCAAAGGAGAATGGTCGAGATGGAGAAGGAACTAGTTGAATTTGTAGTAAAGAACCTTGTAGACAAGCCAGATGCTGTCAACGTCAATGTTTTGGAAGGCGACAAGAATACTGTATTGGAGCTTTCTGTAGCTGAAGAGGATATTGGCAAAGTCATTGGCAAACAGGGACGCATCGCAAAAGCTTTGAGAACTTTGATTGCTGCAAGCTCTTCAAAAAGCGGAAGGCATGTAAGTTTGGATATCCTGGACTGATGAAAGCAAATATTCTTTCTACAGCGAAAATCGGGAAGACGCATGGTCTTGAAGGCTTTCTTAGAATCTATTCTTTTTCTGGCGAGTATAATCACTTGAAGAAGCTTGAGAAGTGCAATGTAAAGCTACCAGATGGGACAAGTAAAGCTCTGGATATTGATTCATTTCGAATCCAGGGCGATTTGTATTTGATACGTTTTTCAGGTTTTGACACACCAGAGAAAGCAAGAAATCTCTCGAATGGCATAATCGAGATAGAAAGAGAGAAAGCACCAAAGCTAAAGAAAGGTGAGTACTATGTGGCTGACCTCTATCAAATGGAAGTTTTCTCTTGCGGAAAGAATATAGGCAAGGTCATCGATACTATAGATGGGCCTCAAGCTATTCTTCTTGAAATTCTGAAGTACGAAAGCGGCAAAACACATCTAGTGCCACTTCTTCCTGTCTATATATCCGATGTTGATGTTGATGGGAACAAAATGAATCTATTGATGCCGGAGCTATTGGATTGAAACTAACATTTCTGACACTCTTTCCTCAGATGATCGAGCCTTTTTTCAATGCTTCTATTATGAAAAGGGCTGTTTCTGAATCATTGATCGACTATGAAATAATCAACTTCAGGAATTTTGCATCTGGTGTGCACCAGAAGACAGATGATTATGTCTTTGGAGGTGGCGCAGGTCAGCTCTTGATGCCAGATCCGCTTTTCAAAGCACTTGATTCTCTTGATGCAAAAGGTAGAAACGGGGGAAAAAAGCGTGTTGTTTTCCCAACTCCATCAGGGAAGCTTTTCAACCAAAGCTATGCTGAGAATCTATCGAAAGAAGATGAGTTGATTTTCATTTGCGGTCATTATGAGGGCTTGGATCAAAGAGTCATTGACGAGTATGTTACAGATGAAATCTCGATTGGGGATTATGTGCTTTCGGCAGGAGAGACAAGTGCATTAGTGATTGTAGATGCTCTTTATAGGCTAATCGATGGCGTAATATCAAAAGAAAGCTTGGACGAAGAGAGCTTTTCCAATGGTTTATTGGAATATCCTCAATATACAAAGCCCAGAAGCTATTGCGCAAAAGACGTTCCTAGTGTATTATTATCCGGTCATGAGCGACATATTACCGAATGGCGCTTTGGCAAAAGGCTGGAAAAAACGCTGCTCAACCGGCCGGATCTGCTCTCGCGTGCCTCTCTCAGCATAAAGGAGCGACAAGAACTATTGAAAATTTTAGTAAAAGAGGATTTTTGATTATGGATATTATCAAGGCTATTGAAGCAAAGCAGATCAAGGAGAATGCTGAGAATTTCAGTGTTGGAGATACAGTTAAGGTTTTTTTCAAGATCGTTGAAGGTACAACAGAAAGAGTACAGGTCTTTGAAGGAATCGTTATTGCTAAGAACAACAGCGGTATAAGAAAGACATTCACTGTAAGAAAAATCAGCTATGGTGTTGGTGTCGAGAGAATATTTCCGATTAACTCGCCAAGAATCGAGAAGATCGAAGTTTCAAGAAAGGGTCGCGTAAGACGTGCAAAGCTTTACTACCTAAGATCGAGAGTAGGAAAGGCTGCAAAGGTTCGCGAATTGATTGTAAAGAAGAATGCATAGCAAGGTGGGTCACATATGTGGCCCATTTTTCAAAAAGAAAGAATCAATCTTGTTTGATTTTATCCAATTAGCTACACTTAGATCATGAAAGATCAAAAATCCAAAAGCAAGGGTGCTAAGAATCCTGGACAGACACAAAAAAAGAGCAACGCAAAAAAAAAGAAGGATGCGATAAGCGGTTTTTCTACTTTGAGCCAAGTTGCTGGTGTGCCATGTACCAGGGAGTACCATTCAGATATCCCAATTCTTCCTGTAAAAACTGTTAATGAGCCTGGTCTTATTTGTCCTATTTGCGGGAAAAGGATAGATAATATTGCTTCAAGCATTATCGATCCAAATGGCGATTTTGTCCATTTCGATTGTGCTCTAGACGAAATTAAGAAAAGTGAAGTGATAGAAGATGGTCAAGTCCTATCATATATAGGCAGCGGCAACTTTGGAATTTGCCAAAAGGATGAGAATGGCAAGTGGATGATTTTGAAGACAATCAACTATGAAAGCCCTGAGAAAAACAAAGAGATGAAAGCTTATGTGGAGGGTTTGAAGAGTTGAAAATAGCAATGCTTCCAGGCTCTTTCGATCCTCCAACCTTGGGCCACATAAACATCATAGAACGCAGCGCAAGACTCTTTGACAAGCTTTTTGTTGTAGTTGCAAGTAACATTGCAAAAAAACCTTTGTTCACAGCAGATGAGCGAGTAGAGCTTTTGAAGGAGACACTTGATGTAGAAAACATCGAAGTAGTCTCTTATTCTGGTTTGATGGCTGTATTTGCGAAAGAACATAACGTGGATGTTCTTATCAGGGGCGTGAGATCTCAAACTGATTTCAATAGCGAGTTTGAGTATGCTATGAACAACAGAGAGCTTAATAAAGATCTTGAGGTTTTATTCATCCCAACGGATCACAAATACTTTCTATTGCATTCATCACAAGTGAAGGAACTTTGCGCATTCGGCGTTGATGTATCATCTATGGTTCCAAAGAATATCTTGCCACTTCTTGCTGAAAGAATCGAAAAACGAGAAATATAGCATTGTTTTTGAATTGATCTTGCAAAAAAATAGATTTTTGGAAAATATTCTCAATAACGCTTGACTTGTTTTGCAAATTTCCGTTTAATACTACTTGTCTTTGACATTTGGAGAGGTTCCCGAGCGGTCAAAGGGGGCAGACTGTAAATCTGTTGGCTTAGCCTTCGAAGGTCCGAATCCTTCTCTCTCCATTAGCCTTCACGAAAGTGGAGGCTAATTCTTTGACTGGAGTTTTATGTTTTACAAAGATGGTCTTGCATTCGAATGCCAACGTTGTCTATATTGCTGCTCTACAGAGCCGGGCTACGTATTTCTTTCCGAGCTTGATATATCAAATGCATCCAATGCTTTGGCTCTCGATAAAAAGGAATTTGTCAAAATATATTGCAGGTATGTTGATTTTGGGCCATATTGGATGATTTCCTTAAAAGAGAAGAGCAATTATGATTGCATATTTCTGACTAAAAATGGTTGTTCTATCTACTCGGGACGTCCTGTTCAGTGTCGTACTTATCCTTTTTGGAAAGGAATTATCGAAAGTGAAAAAAACTGGAAAGAAGAATCCAAATCATGCCCAGGGATCGGAAAGGGAAGAAAGATCGATGCGAAGATGATCGATGAGATTGTGGCAAAAAACAATAGCAATGTTGCCCAGATTATTTTCAAAGGCACAAAAGACCCTTATCGATAAAAATATTTGTAAAATCTTGATTTTGAGCTATATTATATTATGGGGTATTTTCTGTATTGGCACGTATTTCTGAAAAAACGATAGAAGATATAAAAAGTCGATTGACAATTTCGGACGTAATGTCGAATTATGCCACTGTTGTCTCTAGAGGAAGCATGAAATATGTAAAATGCCCATTCCATGGTGGAGGCAATGAGCGCACTCCATCCTGTAGGCTTTTTGATGATACTTCCTCCTATTATTGCTATGGTTGCCATGCTTCTGGCAATATGTTCAACCTTGTAATGGAAAAGGAGGGAGTGGATTTCCCGACAGCTGTGGAGATTCTTGCGAAAAGAGCTGGGATATCTGTTGAATACACAGGCTCTGAAGGCGAGCAAAAGCATATTTCTGATGAGAAGAATATGCTTTATGAGCTTTATGATCGTCTTTCGTCAAAGACATTCCATTCACTTTTGCTTGATAGCAAAGAGGCTCAAGACGCAAGGGACTATCTGAAGAGAAGAAATGTTTCTGATGAAATGGTTGAGAAGTTCGAGCTTGGCTATGCACCAAAAGGTGAAAGATGGCTTTATAGTTTTCTTCTCTCTAAGCATTATTCCAAGGAGTTTCTTGCTAAATCTGGCCTTTTCAGCAAAAACTATGAGGGCTATAGCTTGTTTTCCAACAGGCTTATCTTCCCGATTCGAGATAGGATGGGACGCACGATTGCATTCTCCGGGCGAGATCTTTCTGGAGTTGCAAGAGGAAAATACATAAACTCGCCAGAGACGTTGATTTATCAAAAGAAAGACAACTTCTATGGCATGTTCGAAGCAAAGAAGACGATTGCATCTGGCACTATTGCGCCAATCCTTTGTGAAGGGAACTTTGATGTAGTTGCAATGCATCAAGCAGGCTTTACTTCCGCTATTGCATCGCTTGGAACAGCATTCACAAAAGAGCAATGCGATAGTCTTGTGAAATGGTTTCCAAAAGTCAAGGAGATAAGCCTTCTCTTCGATAGCGATGATGCAGGCCAAAGAGAGACAGAGAAAGCAATACTTCTTGTGCAATCCAGAGGCCTCAAAGCATATGTCCATAGGTTCAAGACAGCAAAAGATGCATCGGAGCTCTTGGAGAGAGATGGAAAAGATGGCGTCGAGCGTGAGTTTCTTGAGAAGATGGATGGCTTTGACTATCTTGTGCAAAAGGGCAGAAATCTTTATGATATATCGGATGCGAGGGGCAAGTCTGATTTCATAAGATATCTTTCTCCTTTCGTACTGTCCTCGACAAGTTCTGTTGAGCGTGACGGATACGTATTGAAGCTATCATCGATGCTTGCGACTAATGAGGACTCGATATGGAAGGATCTCAAGCCAAAGGAGAACCCACAACAAGAGTTGATTGAAACTCCTTTTGTTGTGGACTCTGAAAGCGAGAAGAATACTTATGATTATTTTGCTATGCTTTTTTTGGCATGCAACATAGGACTGTTCAAAAGCTACAGGAATAGACTCAAATTTGGAGACTTGGAGGATAAAAGAGCAAAGACAATCTACATAGCGCTAGAGAATGCTATGAGAAATGATATAAAGACACCAGAGCTTTTTTTATCGACTATAACGGATGAGAAAACAAGAAACGAGGTTGCGTCTTCAATTGCACAGAAAAAATATGAAAGTGCAAATACAAAAGCCCTCGACGAAGCCATTATGCATATAGAGATCCGTTCACTTGAAAAGCAAAGGGACTTGTTGACAAGCCAGCTGATGCTGCTTCCCGACTCAGCTGGTAGCGATGAGACATTAGATCTTCTAGAGAAGAAGAATGAAATCGACAGAAATATCAAGAGACTGAGGGAAGCAATTTCAAATAATTTAGGGTAGAGGCATAAATGGCAGACGATATCAAGAATTCACAATTATTCAAAAGCCTTGTTATTGTGGCAACAGAGCAAGGCGCAGTCACGCTTTCAGATATTACTGATGCAATAGCAAAGCACAAAGACAAGGATTCTTCTTTTTCAATCGAAGACTTAATCGAAGCATTGCAAGATAGTGGAATCAACTATTCTGATTCAGAGGATGATCCTTCTTTCGAGGAAGAGCCTTCGGCAGAGGATCTGGAGAACTTCTCCTTCGATGATGACTTAGCTACTGATGACGATGATCTCGATGGTGGCGATAAGCTTGACGAAGATGAAGATGATGACTTTTCCGATGAGGAGCCAAGCGACAGCGATTTGAAGAAGATCGACGATGAAGAAGGCGAAGGCGACGAAGATGAGGAAGAGGACGAGGAGAAAGAAGAAGAGGAAGAGAACCTCAATGAGTGGAAAGGCACCGATGAGGATGCTGAAACCAGCGAGAGGTTTATCGACATATCTACATTCTCTGAACATAGCTCGGAGCATAGAAGCCATTCATCTTCGAAATACGATACATCCCAAGATGATCCGATTAGGCTCTATTTGAAGGAGATAGGTACAGAAAACCTTCTTACAGGTGCACAAGAAGTTGAGCTTGCAATGCAAATGGAGAAAGGTGCAAAGATTGTTTCTGCTGTAATCAAAGAGTCATCCGGCATTCTCATCTCGTTCTTTTCATCTGTTATCGCGCAATTAAATGCTCGAATAGATGAAGAGGGCGAAGAGACGATGACAGCTGAGGAGATCAAGGAATTCTTGAGCACCCAAAAGCGATATACTCTTAATTACAAGGATGCTCTTGGAAAGGATACTCCAAAGCAGATTGAGGCTTATAACGAGCTAAAGAGCAAATCGATTATGGCTGGCGACAATCCTGAAACCAATAAACTTGTGATCCAAAAACGTGAAGAGCTTTTGAACAAGCTTGCTGGAATGCCTGATGAGAAGTCTCCTCTCTACAAAGGAAAGAAGAGAACTGACTTTGAAAGCCGTGAAAAGTGGATTGAGTATTGCAGGGAATGCTCAAGAGAACAGCGTAAGAGCGATCTTATGAAGACTTTGAAGGAGCTTGAGACTAAAGGTGAGGATTTGAACAAGCAAATTTCATCTGAAATCAGCGAGAAGGATTCACTCTTCAGAAAAGAGCATCAAGAGATGAAAGCTCAAGCAATGGAGCAAGAGATATCAAAGATCCATAAGAAGATAATGGATAGCAATATCTCAAAAGAAGCTGATCTTGCAAAAAAGTACAAAGAGACAAGCAAAGAGCTCGACAACTTGAATGCTGGCATGTTCATTCCTGTGACTGATTGGATTGATTCGATAGAACTTCAACAAGAGGATATAGACAATTTGACTCAGAAGTTCGAGAACACAAAAGACAGGATCCTTGCTTGTAGACAAAAGAAAGCACGAATTGAAAAAGAGTTGCATGTATCTTCTTTGAAGGAGTTGAGGCTCTTAGGTCGAGACCTGGCAACTAGAGGAAAAGCCGAAGAGATCGAGGCATCCCTTTCTATGTCAGCTGACCAGATAAAGGAAGAGATAAAAGAGCTTCAGCTTACAGAGAAAGAGCTGAGGAATATAGAAGAGACATTCGAATGCTCTGCAGATGAGATTATTCAAGCTGTGAAGGATATTCAATATGGAAAGCGAATATTAAAAACAGCAAAAGATAGATTGATCAAAGCAAATTTGCGTCTTGTTGTGTCAATTGCGAAAAAATATACGAATAGAGGCTTGCAATTCTTTGATCTGGTTCAAGAGGGCAACATAGGCCTTATAAAAGCTGTTGAAAAGTTCGAGTATGAAAAGGGCTTCAAGTTCTCGACATATGCAACATGGTGGATCAGGCAAGCAATTACAAGATCGATATCAGATCAAGCAAGGACTATAAGAGTGCCTGTCCATATGATAGAGCAAATCAACAAAGTCGTCAGAGAATCGCGAGTGCTGATGCAAAGCCTCGGACGTGAACCGACCGATAAAGAGATTGCTGATCACCTCAATTGGGCAGAGTCGAAGGTCAAGAATGTAAAGTCAGTCGCTCGTGAGCCTATTTCACTAGAAACTCCTGTTGGAGAGGAGGAGGATAGTGTTCTATCTGATTTCATAGAAGACAAGGATGCAGAAAACCCAGCAAGCCAGACAGCGTTCGTATTGTTGCAAGACAAGATAAGAGAGCTTTTGTCGACATTGCCTCAAAGAGAGCAAGAGGTTTTGAGAATGCGCTTCGGCCTTGATGATGGCTATGCTCTTACTCTTGAGGAAGTTGGACTGTATTTTGATGTTACAAGAGAGAGAATCAGACAAATTGAGGCAAAAGCACTAAGAAGATTGCGCCATCCTAAGAGAAGTAGGCAACTTAAGGATTGGAATTAGTAGAATTGATTGGAAAAATCAATTATTATGTTTAGGTTGAGGAGAATTTAGTCGTATGGCAGATAATGAAAAGCTTGAATGTCTGAAGGCGCTTCAGGATGTTTTGCAAAAGAAGTTCGAACTGGAGAAAAAGGTTGAAGAGCTACCAGCGAATTTGAGATCCGAAGAAGCTATATTAACAGAAGACAACACGAAATACTTGAAATTGAATGAGAACTACAATTCTGTTAATGAGGAATTCAAGAGTCTTTCCATAAGATATGATGATGCATTCAAGGCTCGAACTGATTGCGAAAAGCAAATGGAGTTTATCAATACTCAAAGAGAGTATGAGGCACTTTCCAAGCAACTTGATGAAGCAAAATTGCAAGAGCAAACTCTTTTGAAAAGCAGGAACCAGAAGAAAGCAGAGTTAGAGCGACTTTCTTCTGAACTTGATGAGCAAGAGAAAGTATGTGATGCTCAAAAGAACAAAGTTGAAGAGGAGAGAGTTAAAGTAGAAGGCGTATTGGATGAGATCTATTCGCAAATCCAAAGCCTAGATGAGAAGTGCATCCAGATCAAAGGCACTGAAATCTCTGATGAGCTTTATAATAAGTTTGCAAACATTGCAAAGCAAAAGAACGGCATTGGCATCGTTCCAGTCTATGGACAAGTTTGCCAAGGATGCAACATGGTTCTTCCAATGCAATTCGTAATCGACCTTAGGTTGAAGATGGAGCACAATGATCTTGATTATTGTCCATATTGCTCAAGAATTATCTACTACGAAAAGATAGATCCAGAGACAGAGAAAAACTATATCTTCGAGCAGCTTGAGCCTACAAAGGAGTCGGGAAAATCTTCTTCCAAGGAAGCAAAGCAAGATGTCGATTCATTCGACGAATCGATGGAAAACGAAGACGGATTCGAGGATTTCTAATTTTGTTTCTTTTCAGGCTCTGGAAGCAATCGCTTGAAATATAGAGGAAAGTCCGGGCTCCATAGGACATGGTGCTGGCTAACGGCCAGGAGCAGCAATGCTACAGATAGTGCAACAGAGAGTAGACCGCCGAAAGGCAAGGGTGAAAGGGTGGTGTAAGAGACCACCGCTTGGTTGGCGACAAACAAGGCATGGTAAACCTCACCAGGAGCAAGGTCAAGTATGTGATTGGCTTGTCCGGCTATAATCACGGGTAGACTGCTTGAGACACTAGGTAACTGGTGCCCTAGATAGATGATTGCATAAACAGAACTCGGCTTATCCGGAGCCTGTTTGAATTTTTTTGGAGGCAAACAATATGACAAGGTTTTTGTTGGTTTTGTTTTTTTGCCTTCTTTTTTTTATCTCTTGTTCCGATGATGATCTCTCGTCTCTGTATGATAATCGAGAGTATGCTGTTGTCTATGAGAAGTCATCAAGGATTTTGAATGAACAATTCGAGCCAGATGCACTGTACTATAAAGCAATGGCGGCAAATCGGATAGGAAAATATGATGAGTCAGCATTGGCATCTCGTCTCTATCTTCTCTTGTTTTCATCTGACAAAGACAAGACAATGGCAATGGAGCGGCTTGTCCTTCACTATGGCGATAAAATAAGTGCCTTGGAATCTGGTGAATTGCTCTACAGAGACGACTCTCTTTCGAAAGACGATTATATTCAATTTTTCAAAGTGTTGATTGATAATGGCTTATATACAAAAGCAAATACTCTCTTGGAAGAGATTACTCTAAAATTGACAAAGACAGAGTATTCATTTTGTCTCATAAATGGTGGAGCACCAGTTTGGCAAATAATAAAAGGGCTTGAGGATTTGTATAATGCCGAAGGTTCAAGCTCTAATTATCTATCAAATGTAAGATTAGCAATATCAAAAGCACAGACGAAAATTGAGCTTGAGACAATAGCTGAGTACCTCGAGAGTGCTTTTGATGGAAATACTCAGCTTGCATTGATTATAGGAGACCTCTTTTTCAACCTGTCAAGCAACGAGAAGATGGAATACTATTGGGATATTGCAAAGAAAGACTATCCTGACGCTGTAGATGTAAGGAGAAGAATATCAAATAGCTAGTCTCTATTCTTTTTCCTTGATCTCATCCCAGATTTCATTCATTTCTTTTACATGTTCACTTGATACAGCAATTCCTCTTTCTTCCGCTAATTCGAAGAGTTTTGTAAATCTCTTCTTTACTTTCTCGTTTGTTCTATGGAGAGCAATATTTGGTCTTATTCGTAAGAACCTTGAAAGGTTTACAACAGAAAACAGCAAATCACCTATTTCTGATTCTATTTCATCTTGCGAGCCCGATTTGATCGCATCCTTTACTTCTTGCATTTCTTCTTCGATTTTATCATATATACCAGACACATCTTGCCAATCAAAGCCCACTTTCTTTAGTTTCTTCTGTATCTCATATGAAGATTCAAGAGGAGGTAGAGAGGTTGGAATATGCCCAAAAATCGTCTTTGAATCGATTTTCTTTCCTTCTACATTTTCCTTTACGCTATTCCAAAGGCTTAGGACTTCATCGCTGTTTTCTGCTTTTTTATTTGAGAAAACATGAGGATGTCGTCTAATTAGCTTCTCGCAAACTTCATTAAGGGCATCAACAGGCTTGAAGTCGTTATTCTCTTCATGGATATAGAGATTCATAAAGACATTGATCATGATATCGCCAATCTCCTCTCTTTCTGATGCAATGTCTTTTTTTATAACTCCATCAAGATATTCATATGTTTCATCTATCAATGATTCTGTTGCGCTCTTGTTTGTTTGCACTCTGTCCCAAGGACAACCCTCAGGACTTCTTAACATTGTTATTATTGAATAGAGATTATCTACTCCCTCGGGGAGTGTTGTTGCTTTTTTAAAGTCATAGTGAATCATAGCAATTTGATTTTACCAAAAGAATAAAGACATGTTCCATACAAAAACAGATATGATGACAGCGCTACAATTACTAATCGTTAAAAAATAAAGCATTAGACAAGCATTTTTAGCAAGTATTTCCATTTGTATAGTAGAGACATTTGAAAAAAAGGAGGTTGCTAGCAAATGCAAAAGACAAAGACTCTATCCTCTATGATAGAATAAAGGACACCATAAGAGGTCTGACTCTGTTCTCTGAGGAGCTTACAGGAGCATTCAAGTCATGCATACCTTAAAGGCACTTTCTGTTCTTGATGTGACAAAACAGATGGAGGACGA
>ERZ808242.182-NODE-182-length-48429-cov-8.297370_pt1 | contig 48429 bp, 59 predicted proteins | sample MGYA00521244_ERZ808242 | MGnify/ENA primary metagenome ERZ808242 (study PRJEB31516, sample SAMN03275573) | gut metagenome | biome: mammalia-associated habitat; material: feces | host: Papio cynocephalus | place: Kenya | collected 2012-07-27 ... | reverse complement strand
TCTTTGCCCGCTTTGCCGCCGTCAGATTCGCATTCGCCATAGTGGTTATATTATACAACATAAAATGACAGCGATGGAATGAGCTGAAAGATAAAGAAATTCGCTTCATCCTTTCGTGTAGTGTCGGTACAGATGGTATAATCGTAAGTAGAGTGCCAAAGTATAAAGTAATTATTGAGCCAAACATCAAAGACGTTCCCGAGGAACATGAGATTTCGGCTGCGTTAGTTATTTCCCGGGAGAAGCATTGCGACGTACGGTTTATCTTACCCTCGGGGTTTAGGACGCCGGACTTTGATATAAATGGTACAAGGTGGGAGCTAAAGAGTCCTATTGGAAGCTCGAGCCGAACTATCGAAAATAATTTACGCTCAGCCCGAGGCCAGTCACCCAACGTCATATTGGATCTTCGTCGAATAAAAATGCCCATGAAACGTGCACTGGATAGGATTAATGATTATTTATCGAGGGATCATAAGATTAAGAGATTAGTGGTAATTGATAAGAATCACAAAGTTATTGACATACTATAGTCACATATGCTACATTAAGTTTGTAGAACCAAGGAAGTTACTGAATTGTATCAACGTTGGTTCTCTTTTTATTAGAGTGTAGATACATGAGTGATTCTAATCCGACGTTGGAGTTTGTAACGGCCAATAAGCGCCTGTTTGTTAACAGTACTATTAAAGGTGCGCCCCGCAAAGGCGGAAGGTAGTGATTGGGCTATAGTGACCGTTGACGAATTAGTTATCCAGGTAATGCAGTGGTTGCAGCTGGCGGGTATCGACTCGGCACGATTGGATGCTGAGGTAATTATGGGCCACGTTTTGGGCCGGTCGCGGGAGTGGCTATTGGCACATGATGATGCGTTGGTGTCTAGTGTGGATGGTCAGCGAGTTGAAGAATTGGTGCAACGTCGAGCCAAGCGTGAACCGCTGGCCTATATTGTGGGATATAAAGAGTTCTACGGACGGCGGTTTATAGTTGCACCCGATGTTCTAATTCCCCGCCCCGAGAGCGAGGTGATAATTGATGAACTGAGTAGCGTGCTAAAGCCCCTTTTTGGTAAAAAGGGGCGAGCAATCGACCTTGTCGATGCTGGGGATATTGTACAGACTGCGCACGCTGCCAACAATCTCTCCGCCTCGCAGTCGCTCGGCACCTCCACTTATCAAAGGGAGGCAGATGCGCCCCCTGTTTCGTCTTCCCTTGACAAGGAAGGACAGAAGAATAGCATCAAGCTCCTTGACCTCGGCACGGGCAGTGGCTGCTTAGGGATTACGGCGAAGCTGGAATATCCTACCCTGGATGTTACTCTGGCGGACATATCTGATAAGGCTCTCGCCGTGGCACGCGAAAATGCCGTGCAATTATGCGCCGACGTTAAGCTAGTCAAGTCTGACCTATTGAACAGCATTGATGGCAAGTTTGACATTATCCTGGCCAACCTGCCCTATGTTAACCCTGATTGGGATTACCTATCGCCCGAATTAAGGTACGAGCCCGATTTGGCGCTATATGCCGATAATGACGGTCTAGCCCTAATCTATAAATTAATCGACCAGGCGCCGGCGCATTTGGCAAGAGATGGCTATCTGATACTTGAAATGGATACACCGCAAATTGAGCGAGTAGTGAGGTATGCCGCGGAGGCTGGATTTTCTACAATTCAGAAGTTGCCGTTTACGCTGGTACTGAAATTTTCACTTCACCGGGCTTAAACGCCCGCCCTCGCCTAGGCAGGACGGGACCTAGACTTACACTAGTTCTGGCACTTTGTAACCCAGTAGCTCGGCATAATACAGGGCGCGCTGGCCGTCCAGGTGCATAACTGTAATTCTATTTCGCAGTTCTGCTACCGAGTGAGGGTGGCATCTGAAATTGGTCATATCTATATTACTGTCATAGTCGCTAGTCGTGACGTCTGAGTTACGACAACACCGATCGTCATCTGCGAGCTTGACTAGCCGCTTGTCTAAATCTTGGATATTAACGTGGGCGGGACTATGTCGTACTCCGACTTCCTGGTAAATCTGATAGCCACTGACTAAATATGGTAGCATTGGCTCAATCTCACACGTATCGCCCGACCAGTAAATGCCGTCCTGTTGACGTCTACCACAAAATTGGATGATGTTAATAGAATAGCACGCCAGTAGGTCGGTATGCTTAGTTGGTGTCATGCCAACTAGGATATGACCGTCTACGTTGGTATGCTCATTAATCAAATCATTTATGCGACGTACACTAACCATACGATAACATCCGCGTGGTACACCAAAACTATTTAGCAACCGGCGCAGCTCGCGTCGTTGTCGCAATCCACCATAAACAATTGTTACGCGTCGATGTAGTACATTATAACTATGCATGACCATGTTACCCAACGACCCAGCGTGATCGCTATGGGTATGGCTAACTATTGCGATCAAATATTTGGCGTTTAAGAAATCAGGCAGGTTGATTAAGCGAGCGAAAGTTTGCTCGCCGCATTCTAGTAACAGCATGCCACGATCCGGCAGGTTTAGGTAGGCACTGTTGCTACCGTAATTGGGATTGAAACCGGCGCCACATCCTAAGAATTTTAGTTTTAAGTTGCTCATGCATATATTATAACAGCAAAAATTAAAAGCCACCGCGTATAGCGATGGCAAAGGTGCTATGGTTATGGATGATTAATCTGCGTAGGCATATAGAGATCGTGCCTGCGCCAGTGCAATCGATGAAAACGTACTGCGGGTATTGCTAGCCGCATCTTCATTTTCGAAGAAATTGGCAATCGCCAGCTCTACTTGCTCGACTGTCTGCCGATAACTTTTAACAAAGGAGTCCTGGTCGACCATATATCCCGACGAGCGTCGCATTGAACTGTCTGTGACATAGAATGTCACACATGGGTCCAGATGTGAATTATCGGATAAAACCCTGTATGGTCCATAGGCACTTCGTACGTTCTGATGGATGTATTTCATCAGGCGCTGTGCCTGGCTGACCGGCTGCGTATGTTGGCTAAAGCCGTATTGTACCTGACTCTGAACACTATCGTCAGTGCCAAAGCAAGCAATGTCGACTCGTGATGTCAGCTCGTTTTCGATACCTATATCGTGGCTAAAGGACAGCTTCAGCTCGTCGTACTGAAAAACGATTGGCGTTAGATAAAAAATCAGTTTACCGATTTGATCATAGGGTATTTTATTGTGATCAATCATTCGGGAAATATCTCGGCTACAATAAACCATAAAACTTCCTCCACTGGAACTGCCTGGAATCTCCAGAGCCACTAATTATATTACATAATTATGATATGAATTGTCAATAGTAGTGCGTTAGCTAAATAGCCAGGCAGTATGCTAAACTAGTGGTAATAAACGAGGAGAGGTGATGAAAAACGAGGTGGTAATTACGGCGGAGCATGTCGATAAAGTCTACGGGCGGAAGGACAACGCCTTTCAAGCATTGAATGACATCAACTTGCAGATTCGTCGTGGCGAATCGGTGGCAATTGTGGGTAAGAGCGGTAGCGGTAAGTCTACCTTGACCCACATCTTGGCGACGCTAGATCAGCCAACGCGGGGCAAAGTCATTATTAACGGCAAGGATGCAACCAAATTGTCCAACCGTCAGTTAAATAGGCTACGCAACAAATCATTTGGCTTCGTATTCCAACAGTTCTTTATGAACAGTCGCGACACGGTACTAAATAACGTCATGCTACCGATGGTGATTGCTGGTGTAAAGCCAAGCGTGCGCAAGCACCGCGCTCTCGAGGCTCTAAAGACAGTGGAATTGTCTGATAAGGCAAATGTAAAGGCCAATGACCTTTCAGGTGGTCAGAAGCAACGCGTTTGCATCGCTCGCGCAATTGTCAATAACCCCACCTTGATCTTTGCCGACGAGCCAACCGGCAACCTTGATTCGGCGACCGGCGACGTAATCGAGAACCTGCTATTTGGCCTTAATCGCGATAAGGGTATCACCCTGGTAATCGTTACGCATGATCCAGAGCTAGCCGCCAAGTGCGATCGTCAGCTGCACATTAAGGATGGACGCTTAGTAGATGCTAGCGAGGACTACTCACATGACGCCACACCAAGCAATCGCCCAAATAACGCAAAACCACGAAAGGAGACCAAAAATGAAGTTTTATGATATGGTACGCCTGGCCAACGCTAGCCTGTGGCGCAATAAATCGCGCACAATTCTGACTGTGCTGGCTATTTTTATTGGTGCCTTCACCATTATGATGACTACTGGTATTAATACCGGTGTCAATAATTATATCGACAAGCAAGTCGAGTCAGTCGGCGCTGAGGGGTATCTTGAAATTATGCCCAAAGCTACTGCCGACCAGATGAACTCTATGATGGGTGGCAGCAGTGAAGTTCGGGAATATACCGAGGGGTCTAGCGATGCTCAATCTACGACTTTGACTGAGGCTGACATCGATAAGATTCGCCAAGTGAAAGGCATTAAAACCGCCAAGGCTTACAAAATGGCCAGCAGTGACTATATTACCCGTGGTGGCAAAGCCAAAAAATATAAGTTTAGCGTAACGATTCTGCCAACTGATAGCATCCGCCTGGACTTGGCTGCTGGTCGCAATGTTAATATGGATAGCGATCAGCCGGAGCTAGTAATTCCCGATAAGTACCTGTCGGCACTGGGGTTCAAAAGGGCGGCGGACGCTATCGGCAAAGAGGTAAAACTGGGCGCTACTGCTTCGCTAACCAAGCAGCATCAGGAAGTAGCAGCTAAGATTGTAGGCGTTCAGAATAATAGCGTGGTTGGATTTGGCTCGGGCTGGGTTAACGATGTAACCGGTAATGCCATCGATAATATTGTAATGGCTGGTATGCCGGACGAGTATCGCAATCAATCACCTGCTGTGGTCGCGCAGTTACGGCCAGATTATTATCAGAAAACCGACGATGTCAAGGACAGGCTAAAGGATATGGGTTATACCGCCATGACCTTGGATGATAGCATCTCCATGATGAAGACGTTCTTCAACGCCATTACGACAGTACTAACTATCTTTGGCGCTATAGCCCTAGTGGCTGCTTCGATTGGCATCATTAATACTCTATATATGTCGGTACAGGAGCGTACGCGCGAGATTGGTCTGCAGAAATCCATGGGGCTGGGCCGCGGTAAAATTTTTGGACTATTTAGTATGGAGGCGGTAGCCCTAGGCTTCTGGGGCGGCATACTAGCGGTAGTTATCGCCTATGCGGCACAGGCAGTAGTGAATCCTCTGGCCGTTAAAACCTTTTTGTCGGGACTACCTGGATTTACGCTAGTCATGCTCGACCCGATTCAGTTGGTGCTAATTGTGTTAGTGGTATTGCTAATTGCCTTCCTGGCTGGTACCCTACCCGCTCGTCGTGCCGCCAGTAAAGACCCAATCGAAGCTTTGCGATACGAATAATTATAGCCTGGTTATTCTACTCATTACTATGATTGGCGGCAACATAAGCAATCAATGGCAAGGCGAACGCTAAGCTTAGGGGCGCTAATATATCGATTAGACGACTCCACTCTAGCGATTCGCCAAAGAACACAATGCTATAGAGAATAGTTACTACTACCAATGCTAAAATAAACATAGACACCAATGACATTCGCGTATATACACGACGAGCTGCTAGTTGTAGCTTCTTTGGCTGCTTCAAGGTAAATTTGCGGACTAGCCAACCCTTAATAGCGTACCCCAATGTCATTACTAATATAGTTGCACACTCGCCTGCAGTTACTATGACGGGGTGTGTACTTAATATACCATCATTAGGTAGCCATAGTGCAGATAGGACTGAAATAGCTAGGATCAGTAGAATCGCAATATCAACAGCCATCAGTTTTAGTGCTAATGCTAGATTTTCGTTCATTCTATCCTTGAATAAAGCAATCCGGCGCGCACTAGGTAGATATGATAACCCGTGCACAAACATAGCCACCATTGGCAGACACATGGTTAGGGTGACAGTCAGACTGGCCAGAATAATTGGCATGAAGTCTACAGCAGCGTTGGCATTGAATATATAGTGGTCAGCGTACATCGCAACTGCATCCAGAGCGAAAATACCTGGCAGCAGGAACCATAAGTGGTTAGCACAGGTACTAAAATATTTACGAGCCTCAATATCACGCTTAGGGGCAAGTTTGGCAAGCTTGCGGCCGATTGCATAGTTAGTTATCAAGCCAACTACTACCACTGTTATATACATGCATAGTGGCATATTATAATCGACAAAAACAGCTAGGACGATCGCTAGAATTAGGTCGATTACACTATTCAAAATAATTAAACTTTTTTTGTTTTCTTTCATGCTAATATTGTAGCATAAGCATAATTCTTTTACTAATCTTTGCGGAATAACCTTAGCCCAGCCGCGAGTGTTAACAGAGACAACAATAGTGACGACAGGGTTGTGATTAGAATTCCAATATTATCTAAACCAACTACACTCAGTATTGTGCGGTACCATAGTGGGAATGATGATAGTGTAGAGCTGGCATATAAAGCACTAGCTACCACAAATGAGATAAACGACAGTATGACCAGTCCTATAATAACTGCTCTGGTTAGTTGTCGGGTAGCCGCTGGACGTACACGCTTAATTAAGCCAGCTTCAGCAATAATTTTTCCTTTAATAAAGTAGCCAATCGCCATTGCTAGTCCAACAATACCGCTAGCCGCCAACGCGTAATCGGCGCGACTAGAATTGCCAGCTGTCGTAGTGCCAGAACTGCTATATAGAATTGCTGCTATGGCTGTAATCGCCATGACCAAAACTATAATGCCATTAATAATCATTACCTTACCATTGATAGCCTTGGTGATAGCAGAATACTTTTTTAGGCTGGCATGTTCTTTCTCGTCCAACCTAGTTGCCGTTAAGGCGTAAAATCCCATCGTCAGGACGCTTAGAACCAGCCCGATGCACGGCCCCGCAACCATTGTATAAACAAATCCCTTAATGCTGGAATAGCCCGGGGCTAGCACTGCCACGCCAATCGAAATAATTCCGCCCAGCACTACAGTGCCAATGACGTTACAGGCTACAAACAGCCCCGTCGAATCAATTGAACCGTTGCGATCGCGCATATTTCCCGATATCGTCTGAATGTTCATTGCATTGCCTACTGTCGCATTAACGATCAGCATGATTACTAATGGTAGCCATACAACATACCAGGCAGGAGTGTGTATAGCAATCGCCCAACAAATCCCAAATACTAGCATATTAGCAAAGAATAATATGTGTTGTGATTTCGCAAAACGGTTCATTTTTTAAATCTCCCTTATCTCATTTGCTTGTGATCCGGCTGACGAAATAGGTAGCGCAGATAGTCGCGTACCATACGACTACCGCTTATGATCGGTAGATAGGCTGTTAGGACTTTAGCTACCTCACTCGACCAGGCCTGGTCGTCGCGGCAGATCGCGGCTGCATGACGCATGTTTTCGTATAATGACGCTATCTCCGCTTTGTAATCCTTGCCATGCACAATCATTGCAACTGACGGACTGACGTCCGCTACACCACCGTCGTTGGTTGAAATTAGTAGATCCAGGTTACCTAGGTCCTTCATGAACGATGTTCCGCAGGCCTCCAGACCTACCACTGGCACATTAATCGAAATATCCGAACCGATACTCATAGCCTTAGCTAACGCCTCGTCATAATCCGTTATGTAATGCACCCGCTCTCTTAGAACTGGATCGTCGGCGATCTTATGTAACATTACCTGTAGACGGTCGTAGGTCGTGTCACCAGCGCCGACGTTGCCTGCCATCATGCCCGCCATTATATAATGTGCATTGTTGTCTAGCAGAATCTGCTTAAGCTGGTCAATATCCTCAAAGGGCATCCATGGACGCTTATATGCAACGAATCGACGTTTAAAATCAAATAGCAATACATCATTGGGAATTTGGATGATATCTCCATATTGATCACGTCGATGACTTAACTCAGCATTTAAGCGCTCGCGCCCCAAGCGTTTGAACTCACGCAATTGAGAAATATTATTCTTAAAGGCATCATCAATCGCTAGCTGATAATCTTCATCGGGCATATTGAACTTATTAATGATACCGTTGTCACGGTAAAACTGGAGAATCTCTGGTTGCAGCCAAGTATCCAGATGAATGCCGTTAGTGATGGCCGCAAAGTCTACCTTCTCGCCCGAAATGTCGTGATAGTCTGCTACTCGAGCATGCAGCTTAGCTACGCCATTTTTAGCTTCGGCCAGCTCAATTGTTAGGCTACTTAGCTTTACGCGTCCATTACTAAACATACCGCTGATAAAATGCTTTAGCGCAGGCGATTTAACATTCGGAAATACATATTTTTGGAACTGCTCGTAGTTAAATTCAGATTCGGCGGCCTGTACTAGCGTATGGTTGGTATACAATGTATGCTTACGTATATAAACTATGGCTTCATATAAATCCATACCGTTGGTGCAGAGCTCATCAAGTCGTGCGATGGCAGCAAATACCGTAGCCGTCTCGTTTAACTGCATCACGGCAGGTTTTAGATGAAGCATCTTCAGAGCCGCATATCCGCCAAAACCCAAGCTAACCATCTGATATAATCGGTGTTCACTCCATGGCTCACCTGAGTATAGCGGCCCAAAATGATCCTCTGTCATACAAGCCAGTATGGTTGAGCCAAGGCGCTTCTGATAGATCTCCAAATCAGTGTCAGGCTGACCGTTTACCCTTAGCGGAGTCGTACCTACTTTCGTAAAACCCTCAGTCTCTGGGGTCTTAGTAATATATTCAAAGCGCGGTACCAGACCCTCCATGCGTTGATGGCGTTCTTCCTTGTAGAACGGCGTCAGTACCACAAACGGAATCTCTAAGTCTTCGGCACAGCGGCGAGTATCAGCCGCTAGTACTCCTAGACCACCAGCACCCCTAATGCCATTCTTGATATCATATATTTCCATAGTTGTGTAAACGTATGGACGATCGTAGCTAATTTTATGTATTAATGAACGCCGATCGATTGCTTGATAGAACTCAGACACATCCTCAATCGAGGTGTGATTCTGATTACTGTTAATGTTATCTTGCCCACTCATATCTGTCTAATATCATATCAAAGTAACGCTTATGTTTCAAATGAAAATGCCCCGTTCATGTTGAACGGGGCAAACTCAGAGGTTAGATATTAGCCGGCGTGCGAGCGTAGTGTTAGTGCAGTAGCGGTTCCAGCTAGCCCTTGTGCAGCGATCTCTGACAAGCGATAGCTAAGGACCGAGACTAGCACTATATCAACTGGCAGCATTAGACCGATCACCAGAACCAGTGTCATCGTCGCCCCCTTGGCTATAGAGCCTAATGGTAGCATCGAGAGATATCCCGCAAAGGTTCCTGCGACAACGGTAGTCAGGACTATGCCTGGCTGATAGCTCATCTCGGATGGCGCTCCACACGCAGACAGTACAGCATATAGGGCATACCCACGAATTAGCCAGGCAGCAGCTATTAGTAACCAATTAAACAGTAAGCCGGGACGACATATTTGTGCCCAGGCGTGAAGCATTGTCGAATCAGCATCCACCCATCCTATGACATAAACAAATACGATCAAAACCAGTGCTATACCGGCTATTAATACGGTAACAGCATTGACGGTATAGTAATGATTTAGGCTCTTGATGTTACGCATAACGATATCGAATAGACTTACAATAAGCAACAATATCGTTAATACGCCAACAGTACACAGCAGGCGCATATACATGAGTAGGCGCCCGTCACCTTCCGTATGGTCCTTTAGGCGATCGACATATTGCGTATAAAACGCACGTTCGCGCCAGCCCATATCTGCATGAGCTACGCCATACATCCGACTGGCGCAGAACACCTGCCAGGCATAGCCACGCGACACATAGAATTTGCGATGCTCTGACTGACGGTCGTTGTACACGGGCTTGATAGTCCAATTGATAAAGGTCTGACTGGTTAGATAATCGCTTGCTAAGGTTGCCAATGCTACTACTAACATTGCTAGGCCCATAGCCTCCAACCTGGCACCGTTAAACGCCATATTAGATTGCGGATATGTGGTAGCAATGTAAACAAATATAGTTACGCTAAGCATCAGCGCGGTTATACGCGTAGCCCACCTAGTTGTGCGACGTGGTCGATGAATTAATCGGCTCATCTAATCACCTCCGAGTTTAGAAAGAACCGAACTGTGAATGGAGAAATGTCTGTATTACACAGTAATTAATGAAACAAAGAGATTTCGTGCCAAGCACAAGCTCCATTTATATTCTAAAAAATACTACTGTTATTCGTCAAGTCTACTAGCTATTATCCGTAAATTTCCGATAGCAGTTTGTCCTTGCCATCGAGGGCGGATTTGCCAGCGCGTGAGCCCTTCCATTTATATAGGATAAACATGCTCAGCGCCAATAGAGCTACGTTAATGATTAACACGCCAATCAGCACAGCAAAACACTGTACAAAGTTAGTCTGGCTGATGCCACTGCTGATAGCTTCGCGCATACCGGTAATCATATAGGTCATCGGTAGGTACGGATGGATCCACTGATAGAAAGCGGATGATGTTTCGATCGGGAAGGTCCCTGCCGACGCCCCCAGCGACAATATTAGAATAATCATGGCTACAAACCGACCTGGATTATCAAAGGCTACGGCCAAGAACATGATTAGGAACATCATGGCATTAGCGTGCAAGATTAGTAGACCGAAATACTGCCCCGGGTGTTGCGCATGCAAGCCCAGTCCCATCATAATTGCGCCGGTAATTACCGCCATTAGTGTAGCGGATACTGCACCCGTAACGAATTTGGCTAGGAACCAGCTGAACCAGCCTAGTTTACGATTGGCTATCTTGCGTACTGGATAGGCAAAGTTGAACAACATGCAGCCAACAAATAGTGACACCGACATAAAGTATGGTGCTAGTCCGTGGCCGTAGTTTTTGACTGTACTATATTTATCCTGGGTTGCCTTAACTGGATCAGCAATTTGGTTAGCCGTCTTATCAGATAGTGGCGCTGATTTGATTTGGTCCGCACCAGATTGCAGCGAGCTAGTCAAGGCGCTAGAGCCGTTTAGTAGCTGCGACGTGCCTGACTTTAGCCGATTAACGCCGCTAACTAGGGTTGGTGTCTGACGGTTTAATTTACCCAGTCCACTCGATAGTTGCCCAGCGCCACCATTTAGTCGATTGGCACCACTCGCCACTGCTGCCGCGCCGCTGTTGAGGGCTGCTAGCTGATCGTTTGTCTTGGCGCTATTTAGCTGGCCGCTCATGCTCGACAATTTGTTGTATAGCTGGTTGGTACCGCTGGCGATTTGTTTACCACCATCAGCTAGTTGTTGCATGCTACTAGATAGCCTACCTAGGTCACTCTGCAACGTCTGAGCGTTAGGTAGATTTTCGGTCTTAGGTAACAACGCCACCTTTTGCTGTAACTCGTCGATTTCAGAGTCGGTAAAGCCCAATTTTTGCAACGCCTCACGCTCACTGTCGTCAACCTTGGACAGGCTGGTAATCAGTTTCTTGTATGATGCGCTACTGGTAACTTGACTAGTAGTATCAATTTCCTTCTTAAACAGATTAATGTCGTTAGACAACTGCTTTAATTTAACTTGGTATGAATTCAACTGACTTAGCCCATCTGACAGCTGATTTGCGCCGTCACGCAACTGCTTAACCTGGGGCAGAGAGTTCTGTAGTGCAGTAGCGGATGCCCTGGTCTGCGATGTTAGCTGCTTGACTCCCAATTGTAGCTCCGATGCACCGGTCGCTAGCTGTGCAGTGCCACTATATAGGGTATTAGAGCCACCAGCCAGTTGTTGTACGCCAGACTGCAGGGTTGGCATCTGTGACTGCATCTCACCAATACCACTATCTGCCGTTGCTAGACCGTCGGTGATTTGGCGCGAGCCATTCGCCGCGGTTTGAATCTGATTACCTGTAGTGCGAATGGTGCCCAAAATAGCGTTGGTATATGCCAGGGTAACTTGTGTCGCCACCTGACTCTTTAACTGGGTGGCCGCACTGCTACTAATCGTTTCCAGCGGGTAGTTTAGTGAACCGTTAGTCTCATACTTTAAATCCATTTTCTCGGGGTTAACTCTAGTAACCGTGGCGGCTTTTTGAGAAAAGTCTTTAGGTAAGGTCACCACCATGTAGCACTTATCATCATGCAGACACTGCTTAGCATCATCCGCTGACATGATCTGCCAATCAAAAGTGTCGTCTTTTTTGATAGTATCAACAACCTGTTGGCCTACGTTTAGAGTGGTGCCGTTATACTGCACCGGCTGGTCCTGGTTGACCACTGCCACCTTAATATTATTCATGTTGCCATAAGGATCCCAAACACCTTTTAGAAAAATTCCAGCATACAGAATCGGTACAAATAGCAGCACGATGACCTCAATAGTTAACAGTGGGCTTTGCGCGACCTTTCTTAATTCGGCCTTTAGTCCTTTAAGCATTTGACCTCCTCCGTTACCTGCTTCAGTAGTTCTTCTGCTGGAGCCTCACTGTTCCAATCCAGCTGTGGGGTTAGCTTGCTGCAGTCGATTACGCGCACGATAATATCCTGCAAAGTAACTTGAGCCAGTACTTGTCGCCATAAGTTATCCGCCATATCAAAGATACGATGTACCGCCGTATCAGCGTTGTTGGCAAGTTCAGTAGATTGCTCTGTCGGATTATTAAAGACCTTGCCGAATAGACCGGTATCCGGAAAGCTCTCGATGTCACCATCCAGGGCAATCACTACATCTAATACCGATATTTGATTAATCGGTTTGGCTAAGGCAAAACCACCATTGTTACCTGAAACCGCCTTAACTAGACCGGCTACTACCAACTTACGCATTATTTTCTGTCCATAGGTCATGGACATTTTTAGACGACGCTCAATGGTACGCGAGGACACTGGTCGACCTTCTTGCTGGGTCGCTAGAATGGCCATAATGCACGCGCCCTGCTCAAAACTCTTGGCTAATCTCATTATCACTCCTACACAAATTTATCTATAATGGATACTTACTATCTATGATAGTAGTACGCTGCGTGTAGAATGTCAATAGTAAGTAGCCTATTGATTGCGTAGATCATTGATAACTGGACAATGATGCACTGCGCAGTTCGCTTGATTTAGCGTCGCTGAGCTTGCTGTATTATTGCCATCAACATACACAGGACAAGTGTAGGCTGGTCCAAGGCACCAATTATTAGTTGGCAGAACACTATCAGATCGCATGGCTGTTGGCGGGACTATCAGTACGACTCCGCGTCTAGTATCAATCAGGTGCTGAACTTCACTTAGTGAGTTGCAATGAGTAACCAGAACCCTCTGCGTATCAGAGTCGGCAGCTGCCCGATATCTTGACGACAGGCTACTCTACATGATTTAAGGCAGCACTTATATAATTACGCTAGCCTATAGACTAATCAAGCTGATCTAATATCTCGGGAGCAATCTGATCGGCAGTTAGATGGTTATCGCGTAGAATTTCGTCTATACTGTAGCGATCGTACAGTTTCTTGGCTAGGCCATAATTTAGCACCTTCATGTCGCTACCACCATAATAGCTAGCAACTTTTTGTCCAAAGCCGCCATCCAGTACGCCGTCCTCCAGAGTGATCACAACTTGGTGGTCAGCCCTTAGACTATCAAGCACCGAGGTATCGAGTATAGTAAGATTAAATGGTTTAATTAAGGTCACCTCGATGCCCTGCTCAGTGTGGAGCTTATCGGCCAGTTCTTCACCAAGGCCGCTAAACGTACCCACAGCTAGAATAGCTACCTTCTTCCCCTTCTTGACAACCTTAAACCGCTCAAGTTCATCATATTCGGGTTTAGTAGTTGGATCGGATACATACTTACCTGGTACGCGAATTGCGATTGGCTTATTGGCTTGATCAATCGAATAACCCAGCATCGCCAGATACTCCTCGGTAGTAGTTGGCGCCAGATAGGTCAGCCCTGGGATATTAGACAGCATAGCAATATCGTAAAAACCAATGTGGGTAATATCGTGCATGCCGTAAATCGACCCGTTGAATACACACAAGGTACCAGGATTACCGTTGATACACCAGTCTTGAGCAATCTGATCATAGGCGCGCTGCAGGAAGGTTGCATTTACTAACATCACAGGCTTAGCGCCACCTCTACCAGCACCAGATAACATAGCCACCGCCGTCTCCTCGGCAATGCCCACGTCAACATACTGATCGCCAAGTTTAGCACGGATATCTGGCGTCAGACCAAAAACACCTGGTGTAGCTGCGTTTAGCAGAAAGACGCTCTTATCTTTGCTAGCTCGTCCTAGTAGGTAGCCTATACCGTCACTGTTGTACGAGCGTCCGGCCGCCGAACCGTAGCTACTTTTGCCAGTCTCGATATCAAATGGGCCATGATAGTGCCAGGTTTCTTTATCGGTCTCGGCTGGTTTGTAGCCGTCGCCTTTCTCAGTTACAATATGTAGCACCATCGGATGATCAGTATTCTTAGCTTTTTCTAACGCCGGAATCAACTGTGACAGGTCATTGCCGTTTGCTACGAACTGATAATCCAGCCCCATAGCTTTGAACAAGTTGTTATGCGATTGACCACCCGTTGCGCGCAGCTCCTTTAGGCCACGATATAGCCCACCATGGTTTTCAGCAATCGACATACCATTATCGTTAACGATGATGATAAAGTTGCCAGTTAGCTCAGCCGCTACATCTAGACCCTCTAGTGCCTCGCCACCCGACAATGAGCCATCGCCAATCAGAGCAACGATACGTTCGCTACTACCACGCAGATTGCGCGCCTTAACCAGGCCACAAGCCAGGGAAATGGAAGTCGAGGTATGCCCAATCTCAAACATATCATATTCTGGCGACTCCTTAGGACTACTAAAGCCCGATACGTCGTCGTAATGCGCCGGATCCAGGTAGGCCTCGGCCCGTCCGGTCAGCATCTTATGTGCATAGCTCTGATGTGAGACATCAAAAACCAGCTTATCCTTAGGCAGATTGAAGACATAATGTAGCGCAATTGTCGCCTCCACAATGCCTAGATTAGGACCAACGTGGCCGCCAGTCTTACTAAGCCTAGTAATTAACGCCTGGCGAATCTCACTGGCTAGCTGCGGTAGCTGCGCTTCGCTGAGCTTTCTAACGTCTGATGATTTCTTGATGCCCTCTAATAACATAAGAACTATTATAGCATGCTAGGCCAAATCCAGCCGAAAGATTATAGATTTACTCGACGATAGAACAGGTGCTTGACACCCTCAACCACCAGTAGGTAAGCGAGTACAATCAGACCCACGGCGATGGCGATACCTAAACTAGGTGTAGCAAAACCGAAGTAGCGACCGACCGAGCTAAAGATTGTTGCCATCGCTACCGTTAGCACTGCTAGGACACTGGCCGTTAGCACGCCTGACGGGCGGCTGTTGATGATGGGTAGTTTACGCGTACGAATCACGAATACCACTAAGGTCTGGGTTAGCAGCGATTCGATAAACCAACCGGTTTGAAATTCAGCGGCGGTAGTATGAAATATCAACATCAACACACCAAATGTGATGAAATCAAACACCGATGATACAACGCCGAATGTCCACATGTATCGCTTGAGCGAACGGATATTCATTCGCCGCGGTTGGTTCAATTGGTCGGGATCTACATTGTCGGTTGGGATGGCGAACTGTGACGTGTCATATAGTATATTGTTAAATAATATCTGCGGCGCAGTCATCGGTAGAAACGGCAGAAACAGTGACGCGCCCGCCATCGAGAACATGTTTCCAAAATTCGAGCTTAGGCTCATCTGTAAGTACTTCATGGTATTGGCAAAGGTGCGCCGCCCTTCAACCACGCCGTCATTCAGATATCCCAAACTCTTACCCAATAGAATCATGTCCGCCGTATCCTTAGCGACATCCACCGCGTTGTTAACCGAGATGCCAATATCGGCCGCACGCAGGCTCGGCGCGTCATTGATGCCATCGCCTATATAGCCAACCACATGGCCACGCCGGCGCAGCGCTTCGATCACCGCTAACTTCTGCGACGGGTTAACGCGGGCAAAAATCGTTGTCTTCTCAGCGCGACGCTCTAACTGAATATGGTTTAATTTCTTAATCTGGTCGCCAGTCAGCACGCCCTTGATATTTAGGCCTAGTTCGCTCGCCACCTTTTGACTAACCAATGGATCGTCACCGGTAATAATCTTGATTTCAATGTTGTTAGCCTGTAGATTGCGTAGCGACTTGGCCGCAGTACTCTTAGGCGGATCAATAAAGGCAATATAGCCCTCGAAAGTCATACTCTGCTCGTCAGCCGGTGTATAGTGCCCGTCATCGGGTACAACCTTACTGGCAATCATTAGTACACGATAGCCCTCTTGGCTAAGCGCAGTATAATCACCCCGCAGGTGCTCTAGCCCGGCGGGCGACAAGCGCCGAACCACGCCGTTCTGGTCCCGATAGTGTTTTACGATATCCAGCATTGTATCGGCGGCACCCTTAGTAATTAAGAGGTTGCCTGACTCGGTGTGTGCCACCACGCTTTCACGCTTGCGTTGAAAATCAAATGGTATTTCTTGCTTCTTGCGATAACCGCTTAGATTATATTTCTGAAAATTCAGTACCGCGAGATCGAGCGGGCTCTCGTAGCTGGTTGAGAATTTGCAAGCCACTGCCGCCAAGGTTAGCGTTCGTTGGCTCTCAGTGCGGTTATAATCCTGGGTGCGTGCCACGCTAATCTTATTCTCGGTCAAGGTGCCCGTCTTATCGGTACACAGGATGTCCATACTGCCAAAGTTCTGCATGGACGACAGCTTCTTTACTATAACCCCTTTCTTAGCCATGCGTAACGAGCCTTTAGTTAGATTAATTGTTATAATTAGCGGCAGCAGCTCTGGGGTCATCCCTACTGCCAGGGCAATACCAAACAACAGTGAGCTCATAGCGTCGCGATGAAAAGCGATATTTACTGCCAATATAAATACCACGAGACCGCACGTAATACGCGCCAGCATTGACGATAATTTGGCAATCTCAATATCAAATTCTGTCGGCTGGTTGCGGTTTATACTGGCTGCTACATGCGCAAACTCTGTGGCTTTCCCGGTTGTCGTAACTAGCATCCGACCCGAACCGCTAGAGACGTTGCTACCCATATATACAACATCATCGACTGCCTTCAGCACCGGATAAGACTCGCCGGTTAAGGCGGATTCATCCACCGATAAATCGGTCGTGATAATCACTTTGCCATCGGCCGGGATCAGACTACCCGCTGTTAATTCTATTACATCGCCAGGTACAATGTCGGACAGTGCAATTGACTTAACTTTGCGATCGCGCAGTACCTTAGCAGTGACGCACACGGACTTCTGTAGCGCTGCGGCCGCCTTCTCCGAGCGATAAGTGTTTAGAAAATCTAGCGTTGTTGATATCAGTACAATACCTAGGATAATAGCGCCGCTGGCCACCTCGTTCATGAAGAACGATAGAATGGCTGCCATCAGCAAAATGACTACTAGAGGATTTCGAAAGCGCGCCAGAAAGGCTGCCGCTCCTGACAACTTCTTAGTATCAGAAATATTATTGTGGCCATACTCCACTAGACGACGTCTAGCCTCACGACTAGATAACCCACCACTTCCTTTCATAACTGCTATTATAGCACAACCGCGATTAAATTGTGGTACCATATCCATATGAAGACTGAGCCAACAAAACAAAATTCTAGACTTAAACAAGGCCTAATTATGGCAGGACTGGCCGCTGGACTGGCCGGGTTTACCTATTTTACATCGTCCGCCGAGCGACGCCAAAAGGCCGCAGTTTCCGCTATCCGGCAAATTTTTAACACCTACGGAAGACTCGAAAATCACCGGCTTAGTAAGCATGTCCCCGACGACGTATCGGCGTTAAGGGACGTCAATTACGATCATAATGATCCACAGGCTCATCTAGATATCTACTATCCAGCTTCGCACGGCAGTTGGCGCAAGCTGACACCCATCGTCTGGGTGCACGGTGGCGGCTGGATCGCTGGTGACAAGAATAGCAAGGAGCCGTGGGGTAAAATCCTGGCGCATTACACGGGCTGTGCAGTCGTCATGGTGGACTATACGATTGCTCCGCAGGATGTATATCCGTTGCCAGTGAAGCAGGTTAATACAGCACTCGCCTACATCAACCGTAAACACCGCCGATTGGGGCTTAATCGTAACCGCATTATCCTAGGTGGCGATTCGGCTGGCGCTCAGATTGCAGCACAAGTGGCACTAGTTAACACCAATTATCCCTACGCCACTGCCATGGGTATTGCGCCGGCGGTCAAGAAATATCAGCTCGCAGGGACGATTCTGCTATGTGGCGCCTATGACCTTAAACTAGCAGCCGATGATGCCGATATGGCCAAGGTTATGCAAGTCTTTGTTAAGGCTTACTCAGGACGACTCGATTTTGCGAGACACCCGCTGATTCAGTATGCGTCAATTCCAGATTATGTGACCGCCGATTTTCCGCCGACCTTTATTACGGATGGCAACTATGATCCACTGCTGCCTCATTCTATGGTACTAGCTAAGAGCCTTCAGGACGCCAAGGTGCCAGTGGATTCCCTGTTCTTTAGTCGAGACTATCGTCCGCTGCTGCTGCATCAATATCAATTTAATTTGAATACCGAGGCGGGTCAGCTATGCTTCCGCCGCATTCTCGACTTTGTTAAAAAGTACGCCAACCAGTAGTAGTTTTTGGTATAATATACATAATGATGAAGCGTGAGTTTAGTTTTGACATTGTAGCCCGCGGAGATGGTGCCTTTCCGCTAATGCGCGCTGGTATTATTCATACCCCACACGGTGATGTTAAGACGCCAACGTTTAACGTAGTAGGAACTCATGGATCTGTAAAGTTCATTAGCCCCGAGCAGCTGCATCAAATCAAGGCTCAGGTTATGTTATCCAACGGATACCACTTACTGCGCCGCTCAACTATGATTTCTGTAGCTGGAGGTCTAGCAAAATACTCAGGGTGGAACGGAGTTACCTTTACTGATAGCGGCGGCTTCCAAGTGATGTCGCTAGGCTCGGGACTCGGCAAGGTTATATCAATGAGCGAACGTGACGCCATGGATCCCAATCACATGACCGGCAAAGAAGACCGTTTGGCCATTGTTGACGATGAAGGAGTGGAATTTCGCGATCCCTACTCTAGCCGAATTATCAAGTTTACGCCTGAACTATCCATCCAGACTCAGCATAAAATTGGCGCCGATGTCATGATGTCGTTTGACGAGCTAACGAATATCTCCGATACCTATGAGTATAACGTTGAGAGCTTAGAGCGTACTCGCAAGTGGGCAGAACGAGGACTAGCCGAACACATTCGCCAGACCGCCATACGATCCAATCGTCCCTATCAAGCGCTATATGGCTGTCTACAGGGTGGCTATTGGGAAGATTTACGACGTAAGGCTGCTCGCGATTTATCTAGCATGTCAGTAGATGGCGAAGGCTTTGACGGCTTTGGCCTAGGTGGTGCACTCGAAAAGGAAACTCTAGGCGATATCCTTCGCTGGATGACTGAAATCCTGCCCGAAAGTAAGCCACGTCATTTATTGGGATTGTCTAAACCTGATGATATCTTCGTTGGCGTAGAGAACGGCGCCGATACATTTGACTGCGTAGCGCCAACGCGCGAGGGCCGCCATGGCCGAGTATATGACCTAGATGGTAATTTCTCCATCAAAAAATCCTGCTACCAGAACGATGATCGGCCACTGACAGCAGAGTGCGATTGCCCAACATGTCAGTCCAGAATTAGCCGTGCTGAGTTGCGACACCTAATTAAGTCACAAGTCCCTGATGAACGCGCAAAAGCCTTTACCATGCTATCTATGCATAACGTGCGTTTTATTCTACGTCTAACTGAACAGATACGAGAACACATTATTGAAGGGACCTACAAAGAATTTCGCGACCAATGGTGTGCTAGATACTATAAGCAATAGCAGCAGGACTTCTCATCTATATTCAGAAGGCTAGGCAAAAGCTAGTGCTAATTACTTACGCTGAGACGAACGGCGTGCTGCCCGACGCGCACGACGAAACTCACGATTCTGAATAACCTTAGCCTTGGTTTTGTCCATTGCCTCTTGTCCAACAAAAAGTCGTTCTTCATTTGTGAAGATTACTGGTTTACACTCGTTCTTCTCTAGTACACCGTCTAGATCTTTATCAGTCCCGCGGCCTATAGAAGCAGCGTAGCGCATGTCACGTACTTGCAAATAGTCGCGGACCAATACGATCAGACAGCCTGAAACAGGAATTGCTATTAATGTACCTAGCAGGCCACCGATATTCATTCCTATCGTCATGGCAATTAAGATTAGTAGAGCCGACATACTTAGCTGCTTCGACTGAACACGGGGTTGAATGATGTTATTCTCAATTTGCTGCTCAACAAAGAATACCGCTAAGTATATAATGGCTGCTGGCCAAGAGTAGATCAGTAGCAACAATGTTACCACGGCCCCACCGATTACCGCACCGAACATCGGAACAAACACCATTAGGAAGATAGTGATCCAAGCTGGCCAAATTAGCATGATCGGCACCTCAGGAAATACAAAGGATAGTACAGCCACTAGCACAGCCGTAAACGTACCAGATATCACGCCCACAATAGCCTGGCCAGTTACATAGTTAGACACTACATCATACATCTTACGTGCCACGGCCTTATGATGACGACGGCGTTCATCGTTGCGATACATTACACGCCAGAAAGTCTCCTCCCAATGTGGAGCTTCCACTAACATAAAGAAGGTGGCAAAAGCAACTAAACAGGCATTACCTAGAAAAGCTACAGTATTAGACACAGCTGATGCTATAGCATTCCCCGCAGTCGAAGCCATATTGCCCATATGACTCTGCATATCCGCAATCCATTTATTGACGTCATCAGTTAGATCGTGTTGAGCTAGAAAATCCGAAATCCAGCTAGATTTAGATTGAATATCTCTAAGTGTATCTGGCAAGGCGCCAAAGAATCCGGCAACTTGCTGTACAAAGATCGGTACAACTGTAATCAGTAGAATACCTATCATAACCATGATAAGCACGTAGGCTATGAAAGTAGCAAATGTCCGTGATTTACCTGGCAGTAGGCGCGCAAAAAAAGATACGGGGCGATTCAATACTAACGCCAGGAAAAATGAAATAGCCAGCATCAGCAGTGGCTCCCTGGCCCACCAAACGAATCCAACAGCCGCTAGAAATCCAATAATGACTAACCAAAATCGCACAAAAGTACCAGTACTAACACTCAGCTTTACTTCTTTGTCTCTATTCATATGATACCATCATACCACACTTATCTCAGCATAAACAAAATGCCCCTTGTAGGGCATTCCGTTTAAGTCATATATACTTGTCCAAACGAGAGTTTAGCGCTTACTAAACTGTTCCTTGCGACGAGCACCGCGTAGGCCGTACTTCTTGCGCTCAACCTCGCGACTATCACGACGTAGATAACCTGCCTTCGACAGTGAACCGCGTAGGTCATCGTTGATAGAAGCTAACGCTTTAGCGATTGCCAATTTAGCTGCATCAACCTGACCGGAAACACCACCGCCACGAGCTAGCAAGGTAATATCGTAATCATTTTGCTTACTAACTAAGGCCAGAGGGTCGGTGATCTCGGCTAGCAAAGTTTTATTGCCAGACAGAAAATCCTCGGCTTTCTTACCATTAATGGTAATATTACCCTTGCCAGCATACAGACGTGCTGATACACTAGAGCTCTTGCGGCGACCTAGACCGTAAAAATATGTTCCAGTTGCCATTATTTAACCTCCAATTTTACTGGTTGCTGGGCAGTATGATCATGTGCTTCACCTGCAAATACGCGTAGGCGAGCCTCACGATCAGCGCGCAGCTTATTCTTTGGTAGCATGCCACTAACAGCACGTTCAAACACCTCGGCCATTGAGATATCCTCTACGGCTTTCTCTTTCAGAGCGCCTGGGAACTCGCTATGGCTATAGTATTTCTTCTCGCGACGATTACCATTGTAAACCAGCTTGTCTGCGTTAATGACGACTACATTGTCGCCTGCATCCATATGAGCCGTAAACGATGGGTCGTACTTGCCGGTTAAACGATTAGCTACAAATGTTGCGGCGCGACCTACTGGAATACCAGCAACATCAACCAACACCCACTTATGCTCAACTTCACCGGCCTTCTTCTGATATGTCTTAGAATTCATTATTTGCTCTCCTTCGCGACCTTCTCAGCTTTTACGGGCTTAGCAATGTCCTTGATTTCGTCTACAAACTCAATGCGAGCCATCTCAGCATTGTCGCCAACACGGTTCTCATCTAGCTTGACGATACGTAGGTATCCACTCTCACGCTTTAACTGCGGAGCAATCACGTCCATCAAGCGATTAGCAGTATCCTGATTGGTTGCTGCAATAATCGCACGACGACGCGCCAAGCCGCCCTTGCGCGCCTTAGTTATCAGTTTCTCTGCAATCGGGCGAATATCCTTAGCTTTCTGAACAGTGGTAACTATCGCACCATGCTCAACCAAGGAGATTACCAAACCACGGCGCAGAGCGCGACGTTGATCAGTCTCGCGACCGAACTTTCGTCCTTTGTATCCATGCCTATGCATTGATTAAAACTCCAATTCTGCCACACGGGCCTTAACTTCATCCTTAGCTTTGGCACCAAACCCCTTCAAGTCACTCAGCTCTTCATCGGTCAACGACACCAAATCATTTACCGTGCGAATATCGTTGCTAACCAAGGCGTTAGTAGTGCGAGCGCTCATACCTAGCTCTTCAATCGGCATAGCCAGCAAGTCACCGGCGGTAGTCTCAACTTCGCTAGCGGTATCAGCATCATCAATAACGGTGCCACCAGCTAGAGCCTTATACTGTGCAACTAGAATAGCGTTAGCTTGCTCGAATGCATCGTTTGGCGTAATTGAGCCGTCAGTATCAACGGTTACAATTAGCTTGTCCAGATCAACGTTGTCGCCCACGCGGGTCTTCTCGACGTTATAGCGTACGCGCGTAACTGGACTAAATGGCGCATCCAAGGCAATCATGTCGCTATGCAAACGACGCTCAGACGACTGTTCAATAGTCTGATAGCCACGACCACGCTCTACCACTAGGTGCATCACTAGCTCCTTGTTTGGGTCATCGATGGTAGCAATTAGCTGATCGCCATTGATTACATCGACATCCGAACCCACAGCTAGATCAGACGCCATCAGGTTGCCGCCCTTCTTTGATACAGTCAGCTCAACTGGTTCGTCGCTATGACTGTTTAGTACAACACTTTTTAGATTTAGCATAATCTCCACGACATCTTCCTTAACACCAGGAATGGTTGTGAATTCATGGCTAACACCATCAATCTTAAATGCTGTAATAGCGGTACCTTCGATTGAGGACAATAGAACGCGCCGGATCGAGTTGCCTAAGGTTTGACCATAGCCACTTACTAGTGGTTCGATCGTAATCATGGCACTGTTCTGAGCTAGTTCTTTTACGCCCGTAACAGATGGCTTTAAAATTGTACTAGTCATTTATCCTCCCTTTAGCGCGAGTAGAACTCGACGATTAACTGATCATTAATACCCGGCTCGGCATCATCACGTGCAGGCAAGCCTGTAACTTCAAAAGTCAGATTCTTGACGTCGGACTTTAGCCAACCCACTGGTTGGGTCTGAGCATCACGATTGATCTCATCAATATTCTTAAAGAATGCACTCTTAGCGCTATGCGGACGCACTGTTATCTTGTCGCCAGCCTTCAATCTAATAGAAGGGATATCAACACGACGACCATTCAATAGAAAGTGGCCATGTGTAACTAGCTGACGAGCCTGACGACGCGATACCGCGAAGCCTGCACGATAAACAGCATTATCCATGCGGCGCTCTAGTAGCTGCAGCAACTTAGTACCAGTTTGAGCCTTGTCCTTTAGAGCTTCCTTCATTAGAATGCGAAATTGCTTTTCTAGCACACCGTAAATACGGCGAACCTTCTGCTTCTCGCGAAGTTGTGTTAGGTATAGTGACGGCTTACCCTGGCGAGAACCAGCGTGCTGACCTGGAATACCGGTCTTATGCGCCATAACCTTAACAGCCTTACGATGCAGAGCATAGCCTTCACGGCGGCTCTGCTTAACGATTGGTGAATTATCACGAGCCATGTTATGCTCTCCTTTCGCGCTTTGGACGTACACCGCCATGAGGCACGCCTGTAACGTCGTTAATACTCTCTATTTGCATTTCAGCTGCGCTAATTGCACGAATAGCAGCATCACGACCCAGACCAACGCCCTTTACGTAAACGTCTACTTTAGTTAAACCATATTGATTCTTAGCGACCTCCGCAGCCTTCTCAGTTGCAATCTGAGCTGCGAATGCCGTACCCTTCTTGCTGCCACGAAAGCCACAAGCACCAGCCGAGCTAGCACTTAGTGCATTACCCTTGTTGTCAGCAAAAGTGATGATTGTATTGTTAAATGTCGCCTGAATATGAGCCTGTCCCAATGGCACACTGCGCTTAGTACGCTTTTTACCCTTGGCGGTCGTCTTCTTAGCGGCGGCAACAGATTTGTTATCTGCCATTAATAGATTCCTTTCCTTAATTACCCTTCGTAATTTAGCGTATTCTAAGTCTTACTTGCAGCCTTTGGCTGGCTACCACCGACGGCAATGCGCTTACCGCGCTTGGTACGTGCATTAGTGCGCGTACGCTGGCCATGTACTGGCAAATTAGCCATGTGGCGCAAGCCACGATACGACTTAATATCCTTTAGGCGCTTGATATTACCGCCAACAATGCGACGCAAATCGCCTTCTACGGTGTAGTTTGCATCAATGATGTCGCGTATCTTGCGCTCTTCCTCTGGCTTCAAATCCTTGGTGCGGACCTCTGGCTTAATGCCAGCTGCCTTAACAATATCAGCTGCTAGCTTTGGACCAATACCATAGATATAGGTCAAAGCAACCACGATATGCTTATCGGCAGGAACCTCAACGTTTGCAAATCTCGCCATACTTCTCCTTAGCCCTGCCTCTGCTTATTGCGAGGCTTGTTCTTATTGATGACACGTAGACGTCCTTTGCGACGTACTAGCTTGTCCTCAGGACTGCGCTTCTTAACGCTAGCTGAGACTTTCATCTGCGGCTATTCCCTTTCCGACCGCTTCCCTGCGGTGCATTTAAATTTTTCTCGTCGCGTAGTCGAAAGCTGATTCTTCCCTGCGTGAGATCGTACGGGGTCATCTCAACTTCAACCTTATCACCCTGAACCAGGCGAATGTAATGCTTGCGCATTTTGCCTGAAACATGGGCGATAATAGTATGACCGTTTTGCAGTTCAACCCTAAACTTGGCACTTGGTAGTGCTTCTACAACGGTGCCGATCATTTTGATTACTTCCTTATCCACAGCCATAATAACTACAATCTAAAATTATATAGGATTATCTAATAAATTGCAAGCCTAATTGCTGGAAACTAGCTCCGTATAGACAACCGTTCGATGATCCATGGTGCGCACGCCACGGCTATCTCGTGCTTTCCAGCTACCGTCGCAGGTAATCATGTTAAGCCCTGGCCGATTTGTAGCAGGCTTCATAACCTTGTTCATATCCAAATCCTCAAGCTTAACAGTTTCGTTCTTAACTACCTTGTATGTATACGTTTTACCGTTACCCATCTCAATCCTTACTTCGTCGCCCTTCTCGAGATCGCCTAATTTATCGAATACACAGCCCTTGCCTTGGCAGCTGTGACCATCAATAACCGCTGCTGTCTTAGTACTACTGGATCCTGGCGCCGTATAGTTACTGCAGCGCGTCTTAGTAACTGGGTCGTTTAGACAATTAAACCAACCAACATCATAGATACTAGTAGGCGCTTCCATTTGCTGCGATCCATCAGAATTCGCGCTACTCAAGCCCACTTCTTTGACGCGAGCTCTAGACAGCCCAATTGAATCCGCGAACATAAAGCGCGGTTTATCATTTGAAACTTTATAGTTGTCTTTATCCTTATCGGTGACGGGCGTTTTGTCTATCTTTAATGCCGCATTGCGCTCGTTTTCGGCCTGGCTTGAGCTAACGTTGTCGCTACCCTTACTTGCTATTACCTTTGTATATATAGTATATCCTGCAATAACTGTGGCTATTACGACTATCGAAGCAATGACAGCTTTGACTATTTGACGCTGACGCGATGCCTTACGCATTTGCATACCGCGATTACTACGTACGTTATTTGTCCTGATCGACATTATTTAACCCCCCCAATATGACTAGTGAATACTGTCGTTACTTATACTCGTCGTAAGTAACCATTAGGGCTCGTGAATTGATCTGGCGTAAGCAATCTAGCGCACCAGTAACAATAATCAGTAGGCCGGTTCCACCCAGCGACAAGGTTGAAGCAACCGAGCTCATGCCCGCGCTAATTAGCACGTATTCGCCAACGAACGGCATCACTGATATCAAACCCAGGGCAATTGAGCCGAACAGAGTTAAGCGATTCACCACTTTTGATAAGTATTCCTCGGTCTGGTGACCAGGTCGTACGCCCGCAATGAACCCACCTTGATTCTGTAGATTCTCAGCAATCTCACGACTATTGAACACAATCGATGTATAGAAGTAAGTAAATAAAATTACCAGGATGAAATAGGTTACAGGATAAATCATAGATTCCCAGCCCGTCAACACAGACGAGGAATTACGCTGAAACCACAGAATCAGGTTTTGGCCTACATCCTTATGCCAATCACTAGCCACCATCAGCTGTCCAACGAAGGCTGGCAAGGCTAGAAATGCCACAGCAAAGATAACCGGAATCACACCTGCAGTAATGAGCTTAATAGGCAAAATTGATGTTACTCCACCGTACTGACTATTGCCGTGCACTCGCTTAGCATAATTAATGGTTAGTATTCGCTGTCCCTCATTAATCTTTACCAACAAATACAGGATAATCACCATGGCAACAACCACACCTAATGCAATCCATGTAGCAGTATTGTTTAGCCAACTTATCTGGAACCAATTGAATACATGGAACGGGTCGTCATTAACGGTTGTCATAGCGGCCCATAGACTCATAAAGGTCTGTGGGATTTGCGACAGAATGCCGACTACAATCAATAGCGTAATACCGTTCCCTAGACCTTTCTCGGTAATTATCTCGCCAATCCACATTAGCATCATGGCACCTGCCGTCATGGCCGTCACCGACATTACCCATTGAGTCATATTCATGTCAGCAATAGTACTACTAGACGCCAATACGCTTTGGCGCAAAATGAAGATGTAGGCAATGGACTGAACAATAGCCAGAGGGAAAGAGATAATTCTAGTCCATTGGTTAATCTTACGTCGGCCAGACTCGCCGTCTTTATGCATTTCCTCTAGCCGCGGAATCGCCTTGGTCAGCATCTGTGTAATAACCGATGCTGTAATATACGGACTAAGACCTACTAGCATAATCGAAAAACTAACAAGAGCGCCGCCGCTTAATAGGTTTAGAAAGCCCCCAAATGAATTAGACTGAATGGCCTGTTCAATGACATCCTTCAGTTGAGTTGGCTCAGCTAGTGGCACTGGTACGTGCGCTAAGAAACGATATACAGCGATCAATCCCAACACCGCCAACACGCGCATCAGCATATCACGGCTCTTAAATGATCGAAAAATTGTCTTCCAGTTCAAAATTTCCCCTCTTCAAATTATCGTTTATAGTTTATCTAATTTTATCGCCGCGGTCAAATGGTATAATAAAGACATGACAGAAATTCGTACACGTTTTGCGCCTAGTCCAACTGGCTACATCCATGTCGGCAACGTCCGATCGGCGCTATATCCATACTTTATCGCACGTCAGAATAAAGGCAAATTCGTCCTACGCATCGAGGACACCGACCAGAATCGCTTCGTCCCAGGCGCAGAGGATCTAATTATTGACGTACTAAAATGGCTCGGCATTAGTTGGGACGAGGGTCCGATTAGCGATGGTACCGAAAAAGGCAATTATGGCCCCTATCACCAGACCGCACGACGAAGTCTATATCATCAGTGGGCGCAGAAATTAGTTGACACTGGCTATGCATACGCCGATCCACGTAGTCACGGAGAAATCGAAGAGCTCAAAAAGACTTCTGAGCAGAATCATCAGCTGTTTCTATATCGCAACCACCGCCCTGACGAATACGTCGAATGGGATGGCACACAGCCTTTGAGATTTAAGGTTAAGGAGGCTAAACGCTATAGCTGGCACGATGAGGTCATGGGCGACTTATCGGCAGGTGCTGATGCGGTAGATGACTTTATTATTATGAAATCGGATGGCCTGCCCACCTATAACTTTGCCCACATTGTCGATGACGCTGAGATGCACATAACTCATGTTATTCGTGGCCAAGAGTACATTAGCTCCATGCCCAAGTATCTCGCCCTATACGAAGCATTAGGACTAGATCGTCCAATATTTGCGCATTTGCCGCATATTCTAGCGCCACAAGGTAACAAAAAATTAGGCAAGCGTGATGGCGCTAAATCGGTTACAGAGTACCGCGATGAGGGCTACTTACCCGAGGCAATGCTGAACTTTCTAGCTTGTCTAGGCTGGAATGATGGAACTGAGCAGGAAATCTACACCAAAGACGAACTTATACAAAAGTTTAGCTTTGCCCATGTTCAGCGCTCAGGTGCTCGCTTCGACGAGAAGCGCTTGCTATGGATGAACAGTCAGTGGATCAACCGCCTGAGTGTCGACGATATCCTACCTCGAGCAGCTAAGTTTTGGGGTGAAAACGGCAGTAAAGCTGACGATAACGCTAAGCGTCAAGTAATGATTATAATAAAAGATCGTCTAAAGGTGCTTTCCGACCTACCTTCGTTATCCGAGTACTTCTTTCGGCGTCCCACTCCAGATTGGAATATGATTCACGACAACAAGCAGCTAAAGAAACATAACACTAGCGAGCTAGTTAAGTTGCTAGAAGCCACAGTAGCCAAGCTTGATAGTGTTGATTTCCAATCCGAGACAAACATACAAGATGCCCTAAACGAGCTATTAACTGAGACCGAGCAAAAGCCAGCGATTCTATTTAGCGTCATAAGATTTAGCTTAACTTGGGCTCCGTTCAGCCCTGGTCTGCCCGAAACTATGCGACTACTAGGTCGCGATGAGACTCTGGCTCGACTGCATGACTCGATAAACGCCGCCAAATAATATATACTATTTCGTATATGGTTATATTAAGGGGAGTATATGGCACAAACAATTAAAAATACTAAAATTGCCAATCTATATAAGCACGTGTACCTATGTGGCGTAGCTATATCCATAGCAGCGCAAGTTATAGTCACGCTAGTCGCTCTTCTAATTAGCAGCACGCTAAACATAAAAGAGCCAATGATATTAGTAGCCGCTATCGTTATACTCGAGTTAGCCTGCGCATTACTAATATTGGCTATTGTACTGAAGCCGACCAGTGTGCTATCGCGTGCATTAAGCCTAGTACGTGGCGAACGGTCCACTCTAGCACCACCTAATGCCAACAATCTGCACGGTTTAGCCAAGAGCGAGCTAGCTACATGCTTAACGACCATCTACGAAGGTCAGTCAAATACAGCCAACCAAACTCAAACTAAGCATTCAGCCAGTACAGAATCCCCTGCCGACGTGCTGAGCCAGCTGCCCATTGGTATAATTACATTAGATAACACTTTTAACGTCGTATACTCTAATAGTCTTGCCCCAGTTTATACCGCAGAGAACCGGCGATTCATTAAATTAGACTTCAGCACTGATACCTTGTCACTGCAGGACTGGGCTATCAACGCCACCAAGAACGCTGTTAGTGACAGTCACGTATGGGCTAGAATTCAAGATGCTCCAGCTGGTAGCAGTGAAAATCGGCACATATATGATGTAGTCGCTAGCTACCAACGAGGATCACATAGCGGTGCTGATATCACAATTGTCACCATCGATCGAACCAATGATTACATTGACAACGAGAACAGTATTGATTTCATTACGCTGGCGGCGCACGAGCTACGTGGTCCAATAACGACAATACGTGGATATCTGGACATGCTCGAAGAACAGACCGAGGCCACCGCTACACCCGAGCAGAAGATACTCATGGACCGGCTAAATGTTTCTGCCCATCGCTTGGCATCATATGTCAATAACATACTAAACGCTAGCCGATACGACCGTCGGCATTTAAAGCTAAAACTAGCCGAGACAAATGTTATCGACATCGCCAGTGACATACGCGAGGACATGGACCTACGTGCTAAGACTGTCAATCGGTCGGTTAACTGGCAAATCCCCAACAATCTACCCACAGTTGCAGCCGACCGTAGCAGTATTGGCGAAGTGCTGAGCAATTTAATCGACAATGCGATCAAGTATAGCCGCGATGGTGGAGAGGTTTTAGTCACTGCTCGTATAAATGGCGACTTTGTCGAGGTGGCCGTTGTTGACCACGGCATCGGCATACCGTCATCGGTCGCCGAGCATATATTTAGCAAATTCTATCGTAGCCACCGCTCCAGTGGCTCCGTTAGTGGCTCAGGGCTAGGTCTATATATTTCTAGGGCAATAGTCGAAAGTCATGGAGGCCAGATCAGCTTCCAATCAGTTGAAGGCCAAGGTAGCACTTTTTCCTTCACTATGCCAATCTACGCCACCGTGCGCGATCAGCTAGCTCAAAACCAAGACTCCAACACCTCACTAATTACTACAAATACTGCTATAAGTAACCACGGAAGGATGGTTGAGTAATATGCAGAATAAATCTAAAAACCAAATACTAATTATCGACGACGACAGTCTAACTAGCGAAATGTACCGCTACGCATTAACCAGCGCTGGCTATAGCGTAAATATTGCACCAACAGGCGCTCAAGGTGTAATGGAACTAACAACCGACCGCTACGACCTAGTACTACTAGATCTAATCTTACCCGATCAGAGCGGTAGCGATATTCTAAAGCACTGGCGCGAAATTCGACCGCGCAACACACGGCCTGGCATTATCGTACTAACCAACTACGAGCAAGATAATACAAACCGCAAGATCCTAGAAAATGAAGCGGATGGTTATGTTGTAAAGGCTGGAACAACCCCGCGAAAATTATTAAAACTTATTGCCAGTATTTTAAATAAATGATAATATAGTTACGTAAGGCCTCGTCGTCTAGCGGCTAGGACATTGGGTTCTCATCCCAACAACTGGGGTTCGATTCCCCACGAGGTCACCATGAAATTATTAGGAGAGTATGGGTGGGCAATTTATTTAGTTTTTTGCATCATAAGAGCCCCGCAGAGGGCCCTTCTTTGAATTCCGATATTGCTCTAGCCGAGAAATCTCAGTTGGTAATTAACAGCACTTCCGACGGTATAGCTATAATTGATCATAATGGCATCATTCAGTTGTTCAATCCTGCCGCCGAAGCGATGTTGGGTTGGAAAGCGGCCAATGCTGTATCACTGGATTTTCGTTCGATTTTTAGCATTGTAAACAATGCTGGCCGGACGGTTGCGGATAGCGAGAATCCAATACTTCGCGCTCTACAGACCGGGCAGCCGCAAAATAACCGATCATTATTTTTAGAAACCGCATCCCGGCAGAAGATTGCCGCCTCCATCAAGGTGTCACCAATTATTACTGGCACAGGTACCACTGACGGCATAGTTTTGGTGTTTCGTGATATTACTAAAGAAACCGCAGAGCAGCACGCTCAAACCGATTTTATTTCAACCGCTAGCCACGAAATGCGCACTCCAGTAGCCATCATCGAAGGCTACCTAGGTATGATACTAAACCCTGAAACTGCCACTATCGACAACCGCGCTCGTGCCTACGCTGAGAAAGCACATGACGCCGTAAAACATTTGGGCAGCCTATTTCAAGACCTATTGGACGTTACCAAGGCCGATGACCACCGCATCGAGAACATACCCGTACTGATTGATGCTGTTGCTGCCGCCAAGCAGATGGTCAATGATTTTCAGCCCCGCGCCAGAGAGAAAGGCCTCTATCTGAAATACGCAGATACCGCCAATCCATCCGTAAACAGCGGCTCTATCATTGCGCCGCCATCGGTAATATACGTAGATTACGACCAGCTGAACGAGATCCTTAGTAACATCATCGAAAACGCGATTAAGTACACCAAAACTGGTGGCGTAACCGTTAGTGTAACAAACGTCGACAAACGTGTGCACTTTGAAGTGGCCGATACAGGTATCGGCATCCCCGCTGAGGATATACCTCATTTGTTCCAAAAGTTCTATCGCATAGACAATAGTCAAACGCGCGAAATTGGTGGTACTGGCTTAGGATTATACTTAATCAAGAAATTAACAGATAATCTAGGTGGCACAGTTGGCGTCAGTAGTGATTATGGCAAGGGCTCAAGATTCTGGGTCGAGTTTGGCGCACTTAGTCACGATGACATGATTCGTTGTGCACAGGAAATGAAACGGCGTCAGGCTAGGTCGACATAATATATTGATATTGCACCAGATAAGCATATACGCTATAATTTAGTTAAGTAAATAAGTTCAAAGGGGCCATTTGTGACAAAAATATTATTAGTCGAAGACGACAAAAGTCTACGCGAAATCTACGGTGTCAGGTTAATAGCGGAAGGATACAACGTAGTTTCCGCTGAGGATGGCGAGAAGGCCTTAGCTGTTGCCATCAGCGAGCGGCCAGATTTAATAATATCAGACGTAATGATGCCCAAGATCAGTGGCTTTGAAATGCTTGATCTACTTCGCGGGAATGAATCAACCAAAAACGTTAAGGTTATTATGCTAACCGCCCTGAGCAGCGAGCAGCAGCGCGAACGCGGGGAACGGCTTGGCGCCGACCGTTATCTGGTCAAGTCGCAAGTAGGCATCGAGGATATTGTTCGCACCGTACATGAAGTTCTTGGCGATCAGCAGGGCGTTCGTACGCTATCTCAGATTGAAGAATCGGCTCGTGCCGCTAATCTTGCACAGCACAGTGCCAGTCAAGCCAATGCTCAATCAAACGGTTATTCTACTCAACCGTCAGTCAGTAGCAGTACGAATATAGTTAACCAGAATGATTACACAATGCCCTCAGCCGGGCAGTCTGCCTACAATCCACTAGCCGCTACTGCACCAGCTAGCGTAGCTGGACAGCCTGCGCCACAAATGCCTGCTCAGCCTATGAATATTCCCACGTATTCAAACCAACCACCAGTACAAACCGCCAGCTATGGTGCTGCCATGCAGGCTGCAGTTGCGGCAGCTGAGCAGCTAAACGCTTTCTCAAATCCTAACGAGCTAAACTCGCAAAACCGGCCGCAGATTACCACCGATGGAGTCAACACCACGCGTGCCGCTCAGTCGACTGCCAATATTTCGTCGCAATCTTTGGCTAACGGTGCTAGCAGTTATACATTGCCGCAGGTCCAAGTACCGCAGCTCTCTCAGACTGCGCAGCCGCAAAATAGCTTTAATCAAACGGCTAACCAACCCGCCACTGCACAATCAGTATGGACAACGACACAGAGCCAACAGCCAAGCTCAGCGTACCAAACCAGCTCATATCAGCCGAATGGGGGCCTTTCTGATAGTGGCGCACCTACCGATGCCCATGCAAGAGCCGTCTCCAATTATCAACCCAATGTGCCACTTGGCGAGCGCGTTATTCAGCCACCTGCTGAAGGCTCATCAATTGGTAGCCCCAAAATTGACATCAATGCCTTGCTAAGTGAACAGCCCGCAGCTGGATCGTCTACCAATCCAATGTTCCCTAGCTAATTATTTCAACTAAAGATTTAATTATAGCAGCCTGTGATATAGCTGCTATATTTTTATCCATACTCGTACCATAACAACAAGAACATTTTAAGCGCGTGCCACAGCACATCTAGCAACCAAACAGGTAATCCCCTATATCAACCATTAATTTCTCTTTCTCTATTGCGTCCAAAAAATCCGCCATCTATTGATGACGGATTCGAGAGCGGTCAGTAATTGCTCTAGTTGTTTTAACTGCAACTACTCTTCGGTCTTAGTGGAAACCGGTAGCGGTACGGACGTAGCCTCAAAGCTACCACCGTTCTTAGCTAGCGCTTCGCGCACTGAGGCACTCATAGCCGCAACCTTAACGGTTGCCTTGCTGGTAACATTACCACGAGCAATCACCTTGACGGCGTTGAATGGGGTGTTGATTAGACCAGCCTCAAACAGCACATTGTTGTCGATCACGGCGGCCTTTAGATCATTTAGCTGATCGGCATAAACCACTTGAGCTGGAACACGCTTGCTCTTAAAGCCCTTCTGCTTCGGCAGCTGGCGCATCTTGCTGCGGGCACCGGTGTTAATCTGAATGACCTTAGCCTTACCAGTACGAGCCTTCTGACCCTTAGTACCGCGGCCAGCGGTCTTACCGTAGCCACTGCTTATACCGCGACCAACACGCTTGCGATCTGGAGTAGTAGTAGCCTGTAGTTCGTTGTACTTCATTACTTATCCTCCTTCTTGCTAGCTTTAGCGTTAACCCACTCAGCCTTTGGCTTTAGCGATTCTAGCGCTTTAATGGTCGTATAGGCCACGTTAACCTTATTAGTCGAGCCAATTGACTTGCTAATTAGGTTCTTGATGCTGGTTACACCGACGATAGTACGAACAACACCACCGGCGATAATACCAGTACCAGGTGCAGCTGGCTTCAATAGGACGCGGCTAGCACCAAACTTTAGCTCTACCTCATGTGGAATAGTATCGCCCTCGATCGGCACAGTAATCATCGACTTCTTAGCTACGTTGGTAGCCTTCTCGATGGCCTGTTGTACATCGCGACCCTTTGATACGCCAACACCTACACGATTCTTGCGGTCACCAACCACGACTAGCGCCTTAAAGCGCAGGCGACGACCACCCTTGACGGTACGTGACACGCGATCAATCGATACAGTCTGCTCGTCAAACATCTTTTCCTCAGCGCTGCGATCGTTACGACGACCACGACCACCGCGACGATCACGACGATCGCCACGACCACGACGGTCACCACGAGCGTTCATGTTGTCGCTAGAAAAGTTGTTAGAAGAACCAAACTTACGACGTGGAGCTTCTCCGTTCTTGGCAGCAGCTGGAGCGTCATTTGTCATTGCTTTATTCTCCTCACTCATTAGAACTTCAATCCTTTCTCGCGGGCAGCGTTAGCTAGTGCGTGCAAGCGACCAGCATAGGCACGACCGTTGCGATCAAAGACTACCGACTCAATCTTGGCCTTCTTGGCAGCCTCGGCAATCTCGGCGCCAATCTTGGCAGCCTTCTCGCTCAGTGAGCCTTTATAGTCACCCTTGATGGTGCTAGCGGACACTAACGTCTTACCAGCCTGATCATCAATTAACTGGGCTGACACGTTCTTGTTTGAGATAAATACGCTTAGGCGTGGGCGCTCAGCAGTACCGCTGACCTTAGCGCGAACGCGATTCTTGCGTAGTGCTAAATTACTTAGACCAGCCATTACTTACCTGCCTTTCCTGCCTTGCGGATAATTACCTCATCGGCATACTTAATGCCCTTGCCCTTGTATGGTTCAGGCTTCTTTAGTGCGCGGATTTCCGCCGCGGTCTGACCGACCTTTTGCTTGTCGATGCCACTAACAGTGATTTCCATCTTGTTGACACCTAGGGTAATGCCCTCTGGTGCATGATAGTTCACTGGATGCGAGAAGCCAAGCGCCATCTCAATATCCTGTGGACCCTTGCTAGCTAGACGGAAGCCAACACCGTTAATCTGTAGCTTCTTCTCATAGCCCTTGGTTACACCCTCAACCATATTGTTTAGTAGGGCGCGCATTAGGCCATGCTGACTTTTAGCGATTTTCTCGTCGCTATGGCGAGTAACGATGATCTCGTTACCTTCAACCTTTACGTCGGTTTCCGGCAGGGTGAACTGACGAAGCTCACCCTTAGGACCCTTGACGGTAATGAAATCAGGATCAACCGTGATTGTCACACCAGTTGGTATAGCAATTGGTAGTTTTCCGATTCGACTCATATCCTTCCTTTCCTAATTTATTATCTGTCCTATTAGTATACCTTACAGATTAGCTCACCGCCAAGTTTATTCTTGATGGCCTCGCGACCCGACATAACACCCTTAGAGGTTGATACCACCATGATGCCACGACCCGAGGCGACGCGCGGGATCTCGTCATACTTTGCGTAGACGCGGCGACCTGGCTTTGATACACGGTCAATCTCGGTAATGGTAGCGTTCTCGCCCTCTTTGTTGATTAATACAACTAGAGTATCGCGGGGGCTACCCTTCTCGATTTTGACATCAGCTAGGTAACCATTCTGTTTTAGTACGTCCGCCACCACCTTCTTCATCTTGCTGGTTGGGACACGAACTTCGTTCTTGCCGACTTTGATTGCATTGCGGATGCGGGTTAGCAAATCGGCGATTGGATCTGAACTTTGTAAACTCATATTTCTATATCCTTTCCTTTACCAACTTGCCTTTGTTACACCTGGGATCTCGCCTTTAGACGCATGCTCACGGAAGCTGATACGACTTAGACCGAACTTGCGCATGTAGGCATGAGGTCGACCAGTTTCGTTGCAGCGGTTCTTCTGGCGGGTTGGACTACTGTTGCGTGGAAGCTTCTGTAGACCCTCGTTATCACCAGCTGCCTTTAGTGCTTCGCGCTTAGCCGCATACTTGGCAATCAATTTGGCGCGCTTAGCATCACGAGCTAGAGCTGATTTCTTAGCCATTATTTAACCTCCTTTTCAAACGGAAAACCGAACTTCTTTAGCAGGGCTTTAGACTGCTCAGGATCACTATTTGCAATCGTGAACGTTACCTGTAGGCCGTGCAGAGTCGAGGTTTCCTCGAACGTCAGTTCCGGGAAGATCGACTGTTCGCGAATACCCAAGCTGTAGTTACCTTGGCGATCAAACGCCTTAGCACTTACACCGTGGAAGTCGCGGATACGCGGCATAGCCACGTTGATCAGACGATCCATGAATTCCCACATACGATCACCGCGTAGGGTTACCTGGTAGCCGATTGGTTGACCCATACCCTTGCGGATTTTAAAGGTCGCGATTGATTTCTTAGCCAAGCGAGCTACTGGTTTCTGACCAGTAATCTTGGTTAAGGTGTTCAGCACTACTTCCTGGAAGTGCTTGTCGTGCTGGTTGCGACCAGTACCACTACTAACCACAATCTTGACTAGCTTTGGTACGTTGTTAATGTTATCGATGCCAAGCTCTTTCTCTAGCTCGGGCACAAACTTCTGCTTGTACTCGGTCTTTAGGCGAGGCGCGTAAGCCTTAGTATCAGTCATTACTTAACCTCCTTATTAGTTAGCTTAGCAACACGCACTTTCTTGTCGTCCTTTACCTGATAGGCCACCTTGGTGGTCTTGTCCTTATCAACGACTAGCGCAACGTTTGAAATATTAACTGGTAGCTGGATATCACGCTTACCACCCTGATTATACTGGGTTGCGCGGTAGTGGCGCTCAATCTCGCGGATTCCTTTTAGATAAACCTTATCACCGTCAACTCGAGTTACCTCAGTAACCTCGCCCTTGTGGGCACCAGCTAAGATTTTGACGGTATCACCTTTAACGATTCGTTTCATTATAGTACCTCCGGTGCTAGGGACACGATCTTGGCGTAGCCATAATCACGTAGTTCGCGTGGGATTGGACCAAATACACGAGTCGCCTTTGGTGTCTTATCTGGGTTAATTAATACAACAGCATTGTCGTCGAACTTGATCGTCGAACCGTCCTGGCGGCGAATCTGCTCACGCGTACGGACAACAACACACTTTACAACCGACTTTCGCTTCGTGTTACCGTGCGGATCAGCCACCTTTACGCTAGCAGTGATTACATCACCGACACGAGCATAACGGCGCCTGGTAGCACCTAGGACACGAATACACTGGACCTCTTTGGCACCACTGTTGTCGGCAACCTTTAGACGGGTTTCCTGTTGGATCATTATTCGTTCTCCTTATTATCCTCAGTTTCGGCCTTGACGCCCTCAGCGGCTTCGTCAAGTTCTTCCTCAACTTCGCTCTTCTTTAATTCAAGCTTCTCACGACCGCGCTCGGTGATCTCCTTGAGCTCCCAAACGACAGTCTTTGAAAACGGCTTGTGTTCCTCGATGACAACCTTGTCACCGATTTTTGCGTCGTTATTCTCGTCATGAGCATGGAACTTACGGCTAGTGGTAAACTTCTTACCATACAGCGGATGAGTTTCACGAATCGTACGAGTTACGACGACAGTCTTATCGCCAGCCTTACTGGTAACGACACCGGTAATTACGCGCTTACTCATTTCGCCTCCTCTTCATTCTGCTTTTCTGTCATAACGGCGTGGATACGGGCAATCTTAGTCTTCATGTTCTTAATGACGTGGGTTGCCGGCAGTTCATTAGTCTTTAGCATCTTCTGAGCCTTCTTTAGATCAGCCTTGGCTTCAATCAGAGCGCTATTTAGATCAGCGACAGTCATGGCGCGTAGATCCTTCAGTAGCTCTGCTGTAGCTTTAGCTGCCTTCTTAGCATCATGCTTGACCTCAGCCTTTTTGATAGCCTTGGTTACCTTGGTAGCAGTCTTCTTCTCAGCCATCTTATGCTTCCTCCCGCTTTACAAACTTAGTCTTAACCGGTAGCTTGTACGACGCTAGGCGGAATGCCTCACGTGCTACGTCCTCAGATACGCCACCCATCTCGAATAGCATAGTACCTTGCTTGACCTTAGCCACAAAGTACTCTGGGGCACCTTTACCGCCGCCCATCTTCAGACCTAGTGCCTTCTTAGACACTGGAATCTGTGGGAAGATGCGGATCCAGACCTTACCACCACGCTTGGTTTGACCGGTAATAGCGCGACGAGCGGCCTCGATCTGACGACTAGTTACACGCTCGTTGCCTAGGGATTGTAGTCCATACTCGCCGAAAGCGATGTAGTTACCGCGAGTAGCTACGCCGTCATTGCGACCTTTGAATGCCTTACGAAACTTAGTCTTCTTTGGTAATAGTAACGGCATAAGCTATCTCCTTTCTCCCTTATTAATCCATACCTTTACACCAATGGTACCAGCTGGAGTCTTAGCAGTTGCTAGGTGGTAATCGATATTGGCACGAATCGTCTGTAGAGGCACTGAACCCTCGTTGAACTTCTCGCGGCGACTCATCTCGGCGCCATTCAAACGACCAGCAACCTCGACGCGCACACCCTTGGCACCAGCGGCCATCACATTCTGCACGGTGCTTTTAACAGCACGGCGGAAGTTGATGCGGCGCTCTAGCTGACGGGCAATGTTCTCAGCCACAATCTTAGCGGCTAGCTCTGGGCGCTTAACCTCTTCAATATTTAGGCGAATTGGCTCACCAGCAATCTTCTCTAGCTCCGCCTTCATCTCCTGTACACCAGCACCACCACGACCGATCACGACACCAGCCTTGCTAGTCCAGACGTTAATCGTAGTCTGGTTGGCGCTGCGCTCGATTTCAATCTTGTTGATCACAGCGCGCGTTTCAAAGCGCTTCTCGATGGCACGGCGCAGCTTGATATCAGTGGCTAGCCACTTGGCAAAGTCGCGCTTACCAGGGGCAAACCATTTGCTGGTCCAGTCCTTGGTTGCCTGTACGCGCAAGCTAATTGGATTTACTTTCTGACCCATTACTTGCTCTCCTTTTCTACCTTAGCCTCTTTCTTGGCTTCGGCTTTGCGGGCAGGCTTGGCCTCACCCTTCACGATGACTAGGACATTACTAGTCTTCTTCTGATATGGATGTGCCATACCACGGGCGACTGGGCGATAGCGCTTGATGCGTGCACCAGCAGTAACCGAAATAGTATCAATTACTAGGCTGTCAGCCTTCATGTTGTAATTGTTGATTGCGTTAGCACGTGCGCTCGAAATCAACTTGGCTAGCGGGCGGGCAGCACGCTTTGGTGTGTGCGATAGGATTACTAGCGCATCATCCACCGTGCGATTGCGAACCAAGCCAGCAACTAGTGATGTCTTGCGAGGAGTCAAGCGTAGCTCCTTTAGATATGCTTTCGCAGTTAGTGATTCACTCATTACTTCTTACCTCCGTGCTTACGGAACTTGCGAGTTGGGGCGAATTCACCTAGCTTGTGACCCACCATGTTCTCGGTGATCAGCACTGGCACATGTACGCGACCGTTATGCACGGCAATCGTGCGGTTCACCATTTCAGGTGTAATAACGGAAGCGCGAGCCCAAGTCTTGATCACTGTCCGATCGTCAGCCGACAGAGCAGCAATCTTCTTGGCGAGCTTGGCATCGATATATGGCCCCTTCTTTAAGCTTCTACTCATTACTTCCTCCTCTTATTCTCGTGACGACTACGGACGATCATCTTGTCGGTAGACTTGCGGCTGCGAGTCTTAACACCCAAGGCAATCTTACCCCATGGCGTACGAGGAGTCTTACCGGTACCGTGCTGACCACCGTCACCACCACCATGCGGGTGATCAACAGCGTTCATAGTCGTACCACGGACACGTGGGCGAATACCCAAGTGGCGATAGCGACCTGCATAGCCGGACTTCTCATTCTGATGACTTTCATTGCCAACCACACCCAGGGTAGCCATGCACTCTAGGCGGAACTTGCGGACTTCGCCCGATGGCATCTTGACCATGGCATAGTCGCCCTCCTTAGCGGTTAGCTGAGCTCGTGCACCAGCAGCGCGCACAGTCTGTGCACCACGACCTGGCGTTAGCTCGATATTGTTGATAACTGCACCTAGCGGCATATCCTTTAGTGCCATGCGGTTACCATTCTCAACTGCAACAGCCTTATCAGCGGCCGCTACCTCAATCTGCTGACCCTGCTTCATATCGTTGTTAGCGATGATATAGTGCAAGTTACCCTTCTGATCGCGAATGCGAGCAATACGTGCGGAGCGACCTGGGTCGTACTCAATATGCTCAATCGTCGCCACCATACCAGGTTCTAGATTGAAGTTAACGATGCGGATAAAGCGCTTGACACCACCACCACGGTGACGGCTGGTAATGCGACCCTGATTGTTGCGACCTGAGTTCTGCTTACGTACCTTTAGCAGGCTCTTCACAGGCTTGTTGGTCGTAATCTGATCAAATTCTGCCGCTACCTGATTGCGACGACCGTTGGTAGTAGGCTTCATTTGTTTTGCCATACTACTTCTCCTCACTTTCGTTTAGATCCTTGAAGACCTCAATCGAACCCTCAGATACGGTTACGTAAGCCTTCTTGGTATCCTGACGCGTGGTCGAACCTGGGCGATTATGCTTGCCTAGGTTGACAGCCTTAACCTTACCCTTAGTTACCATCAAACGAACGTCAGCGACCTTCACATCGGGATATTCAGCAGCCAATTCCTTTAGAACCTCTGCCTTGTTTGCATTCATTGGTACATCAAATACATAAATGTTTTTCTTTGATAGACCATATGCCTTTTCGGAAATACGTGGAGTAATAATCATTACTTATCCTCCTTTAGCCACTCAGTAGTTGCCTCTAGCGCAGCTTTCGTGAACACTACCGCATCAGCGTTCAATAGTAGGAATACCGATAGGTAGGTTGGGCTGACTAGCTCAACGTTCTGTAGGTTAGCAGTTGCACGCAGCTTAGCATCGTCCTTGTTGTCAATCAGTAGGATGCGGCGCTTGGTATCAAGCTTTAGATCCTTGATTAGTTTGACAATGTCCTTAGTCTTACCGGTAGTCTTGATATCATCGATTACGGTGATTTCATTACTCTGGTTAGCTAAGGTCAAAGCCTGGCGTAAGGCAACGCGCTTGGCGCTTTTACTTAGGCGCTTATTGTAGTTCTCTATCCCTTGTGGACCAAAAACGATACCACCACCACGCCAAATTGGGTTGCGGATCGAGCCAAAACGTGCACGACCAGTGCCCTTCTGACGCCATGGCTTCTTACCGCCACCACGAACTTCGCCACGAGTCTTAGTCTTGGCGCCGACCTGGCGATTCGCAGCTAGGTAGCTGTCATAGGCAAGTTTCAGGAGTTCATGGTTCGGAACTTCAACAGCAAAGACTGCGTCTGATAGTTTGGTTTCAGCCATTACTTATTCTCCTTTCCCTTGTGATTAAATTTGATTGCGGCGCTAATTACCACTGTGCCCTTCTTAGGACCCGGGATTGCACCTTTGACGCCGACCAGGTTATTTTCCTTGTCGACATAGGCAACGGTTAGGTTCTTTACGGTCGTCTTCTCTGCGCCCATCTGACCGGCCATCGGATGACCCTTCCAGACACGCTGCGGATACATTGAACCGATTGAACCGACCCTACGAGTATCACCCTTACCACCGTGCGTCTTGCGCTGACGATGGAAGTTATGACGCTTGATAGTGCCTGCCCAACCTTTACCCTTGCTGATGCCGCTGACATCAACACTGTCGCCGACCTTAAACAGATCAGCAGTTAGTACATCGCCGACCTTCTCGTCGCCCAGGCTATCAACCCGAACTTCGCGGATGGTCTTCGGTGTGGCGCCAGACGCTTTAACGTGTCCAGCAACGGCATTGCTCAGGTTCTTACCCTTACCATAGCCCAACTGTACCGCGTTGTAGCCGTCCTTTTCGACGGACTTCACCTGAGTCACGGTGCAGGGACCGGCCTGAATGACGGTGATCGGAATCACAACGCCGTTCTCGCCGAGGATCTGGGTCATTCCAAGTTTGGTACCGATTAAAGTATTCATACTTCCCTTTTCCACTTAAAACGCCTGAGAATTCGCAGTTTCCAATCACTATTAGAGAACTAACAGAGGTCGGACTTACAAACGCTCTCAGGAACGTTGGTCTAACATTAACGAAATCATATTATCACACTTTTATAAATTTCGCAAGAGTACAGACAAAAGCGATACAGTCAACTAAACCGGAACAATGGATTTCTGCAAGTAGTTAATTGGCGACTCGAATAGAGTCCTGTCGTTAAATCTAGCTTCCCATTCATTCAATATACTTGGCAGTTCCTTGGTTCTAATACAGCCATACATTCTACGTAGATGGCGCTTGATTGAGCTCCAGATACATTCAATATGGTTACTCCTCTCAAAGTGGAAGTTGGAGTGGTTGTAGTATTTTCTGGTATAACCTAGGTATTCCAGATCACCATAGCTTCTAGCGCAGTCGGTAATAAGGTGAGCGCCTTTTTCAATGTTACCTAATACAAACTTCTCAATGGTTGACATAGATACATCAGGCACTACCCTTAGCCTCAATCTTCTGGTAGCTAGCTCAATGGCACCAGATACTATGGTTTGGTGACCATATCTACGTTTACCAAAGTATGATTCATCTATAGCTACTACATCCTTTAGTTTATTGAATGAAGCTAGCAGTGGGTACTTACCCTCGTTATATGGTACATTAGCCATAAACCGCTCGTACCAGCGTTTAACGGTAGTATACGATACATCCACTAGGTCTTTAGCATCACCTGGAGCTTTCTTGTTCTGTCAACACCAGAGTAATTGGAATATCTGCCTGTAGGTTAACTTGCTACCCCTAAACCAGGTATGAGCTTTAGGTCTAAACTTCTGGCGACAGAGTTTACACCAGCCATAAGTAACAGTACGTTTGAACGCTAATTTCTCACCACACCTAGGACAAGCGTCGAAGCCTACTACCATCTTTAGTATTAGATGCTTGCACTTACCTTCACTCGGTATATCCTGGAACTTATACTTAGTTACTGAGTTACATGATACACTAGACATAGGAACAAACCCTCGCTTTCTGTAATTGTTAATTATTGTTACAACTAACTATTTTACAGAAAAGCTCGTGTTTGTTCCTTTTTAGTTTAATGTATCAACTAATACAGCGAGCTTGACCGACTGCAGCATTTACTGTAAAATATCAATACTATGATTAAGAAACAAAGCATGCACAAAAGCGCAAGACCAGCATTTACGATTGCATATGCCATACTTATCGTGGTCTTCTTCACTGTTGGACTTATTGGCCTATTTATGCACCCCACGCAAGACACATACACTAAATACTGCGAAAGAATTAGTGACACAGGCCTACAAGCCTCTTGCAAGGTCAATGCAGTCAACGCAGACCAGCAGAAAGACATTCTTGCAACGCTTATGTCGGTATCAGGTTTTGGGTTTGCTGCTTGTATTGCGGCAAACCTTATGAGCGCAAAGATGCGCGCAAGTTCTTAGTATACTTATATATACATATGCTAGGCCTTGCATTTTTAAAGCATTGTCGTATAATAAAACTGCGATCCAATCGGTTCGCAGTTTTTCTAGAGAATGGAAGTCTCATGTACGTTAGAGCGCGCAAAGTCCTTGCCGAATGCCTGGCATTGCTGGTGATAATCGTAGGGACTTACAGCTAGCAGCGAAACAGCCCAAGCTGCGGAAGATACCATAAATAATAGCATTTCTGCGCTGTCCATAAGCCCCTCATCAGGAACCGTAGTACTAAACGCAGTATATCGGGATGTGTACCGCAACGACAACGGCATCAATGGGAACCTTACGATTTCAACATATGGAATCAGCAATCTTCACCATGTCGACATTCGCATGATCGGGCGAAACGGTCAAGTTCTGTGGGAGGAATACGGAGCCATTGACTACAACGCAACCAGGAAGTTTGGATGCGGAAACGATGTAGCTAGCGTACAAGCGAGAGTCGCATCGAAGAATGTATTCGGTGAGATCATGGCCGAGAAAGGCATGTGCGGTTACTGGTTTAATCGCTAATGCTTGCACATAACTGAGAGTCGAGTTGCTTAGTCAGCTTGGCTCTTTTTCTTTGGCCATTAAGCTACCGCAGGGCATAATTCACCAGCCGATTGAGTCCGCCGAGCTTGCGCTACCGCGAAGACCTCCTCCCCTTGCGAAAGGCAAACTTCTTTCACTTCGCCCCCGCACAAAATATATTAGTTATCGGATTCTTCAGGGCGTTTTCTCATAATATAAAATATATATCCTTAATTTTGCTACGAACGGAAAGTATCGCCAACGATACAGTGTCCATTAAATGAGCTAAATCGTCAGCAATATCGTTCACTGTCAACCAATAAGTTGCGCTTAGCTTCTTCATAATACTATTCTGTTAGTACTTTATTCCACTTATCAGTATTAAAGCCCTTGAGCACTAGCACGTCATCCATCACGATTAGTGGGCGCTTGATTAGCATGCCATCACCAGCAAGCATGACCAAAATTTCATCATCCGACATTGCTGGTATTTTATCCTTTAATTTCAATTCGCGATATCTCATGCCGCTCGTATTGAATAATTGAACAACTGGAATGTCGCTATCTAGCAGCCATCGCTCTAGTTCGTCTACGGTTGGCGTATCCGTAACAATGTTACGGTCGGCATAATCAATCCCCTGCTCATCCAGCCACTTCTTGGCTCTCTGACATGTACTACATTTAGGATATTCAACAAATAGAATTCGTGTCATAGTTGATTATTATACAGGAAAATTAACCAGTTAATAGTATGTCCTACACAAGTCCCCACTCGGCTAATTTTTCAAAACCGCCCAGCTGTTTGATATATTCGCCAGCGCTCGTGACCATGTCGACATACGGAATATCATCAACCGTTATGTCACCAATGGAGCAGCTATATTCAACTGGCTTATTTAGTTTCAGCGCCTGTTGGTGGGCGTAAATGTTGATCGATACATCGGCCTTGCCGAGATCCTTGCCGTGCAGGCCGCCACCAGTAACGGCACTGCCCATGTCGGTACCCAATTTGCGGTTGGTTGCACCGCTATCCACATTGACGCCACCGGTCCACTCACCCAACGGATTAATAATTACATCGGTCAAATTATACTGTTTAGAAATTTTATGCTGCGATACAAAATCCCGGATGTCCGCCGTTTTAGCTTGACTCTGACAAATCGTTAGTTTGGCGCGATCTTTATCCCGGGCGTCCAACACCATCTTGCCGTCAGTTGGCCAAACCTGATACATATCCCGCACGAACTGCGATAGCGCCTGCTCTTCCGCCGACGGTACGCAACCCTTAAATATACCGTTATCGCCACAGCGAATCTGCTCTTTCTGGTTGGCCGCCAGATTAGGGTCTTGCGGTACTAATAATAATTTCGTTTTGACCTCGGTCTGCGCAATTCGTTCCACAATTCGCGCTACTTCGCCCTGACTAAACTCGACCGAGCTCTCAACGATTATCATGGCTTCGCCGTGACCAATTAAGACCTCAACCGCCACCTTGGGGTATGCTGCCGCTGGTAAGCTAAGTCCACAATCGCTCCGGCTACACGGTCCGCTACCTTGTCCGGATGACTAAGATTGACTTTCTCGAACATCGTTCCTCCTTATTTTTAAACCAAAACAAGCCAGACTGACATCCATAGTGTCATATCTGGCTTATTGTCAATATATTAGCATAAGGGCGATTTCCAGGCAAGACCAAAATACATAAATGCTATAATATGACCATGAATCAGATCAAATGCCCGAAGTGCGGCACCGTATTTACCATCGACGAGAGCCAGTACGATAACATCGTCCGTCAAGTACGCGACCAGGAATTTCAGAAGGATTTGGCTGAGCGAATTGAGCTAGCCAAGAAAGAGCAACAATCAGCCTTAGAGTTGGCCCGTCAGAAGGCGCAGTCCAATTTAGAGCATGAACTAGCGGCCAAAGAAGCACAGCTAAATCAACTGAAGGCTACCGCTCTACAGCGCGAAACCAAGCTAAATGCCGAGCATCAGCAGCAGATAGCTGAATTAAAGTCTAAGCTCGCCCAGGCCGACGACCGCCAGGCTATGGCCGTCAATAAGCTAAATGCTGAGCTAGCCCAGACCAAGGTTGAGAATAAGCTAGCCATCACAAACGCCACCGCCGCGGTTGAGAAGGAGCGCGACCAGCTGGCCAGTAAACTGCAACTACAGCAAAACGAAGCTCAGCTAAAACTGCAATCGACCAAGAACGAGTATGAATCCATGCTAAAGATTAAGCAGGAAGAACTAGAGCACTACAAGGATTTGAAATCTCGCCTCAGCACCAAGATGGTGGGCGAAACACTGGAACAGCACTGCCAAATTGAGTTTAATAAGATTCGCGCCACCGCCTTCCCGAACGCCTATTTCGAGAAGGACAACGATGCTCACACTGGCAGCAAGGGCGATTTTATCTACCGCGAGAACGCCGACGATGGCACTGAGATTATCAGCATCATGTTCGAGATGAAGAATCAGAACGACACCACCGCCAGCAAGCACAAGAACGAGGACTTCTTTAAGGAGCTCGACAAGGATCGCCGCGAGAAAAACTGCGAATACGCCGTGCTAGTTACTCTACTAGAGGAGGATAACGACTATTACAATACCGGCATCGTCGATGTATCATACCGCTATCCTAAGATGTACGTCATCCGCCCACAATTCTTTATCCCTATGATTACCATCCTGCGTAACGCCGCCCTAAATAGCTTAGCCGCCCGGCGCGAGCTAGCGGTCGTGCGCAATCAGAATATTGACGTAACGCATTTCGAGGAAAACATGGAAGCGTTCAAGAACGGCTTTGCCCGCAATTATGACCTAGCCAGTCGCAAGTTCAAGTCCGCCATCGAGGAAATAGACAAAACTATTAGCCACCTACAGAAGACCAAGGATGCTCTGCTGTCGTCCGAAAACAATCTGCGCCTCGCCAACAACAAGGCTCAGGACCTAACCATCAAGCGTCTGACCCGTGGCAATCCGACCATGCAGGCGAAGTTTAATGAGCTAAAATAGTCACGTCTAAGCCCACCCGATTATCATCTATCGATAATCTGCCCGCCCATGGCAGGGCGGGTATTATATTTACAGCACGATTCCAATGGGGAATTTCCAGCTAAGCAGTGCCGCTAGACATAACACACCTAGCTCGAGATAACGAGACTTTGGTAATTTTTCTAAGCAAACAATTAATAGCCCCGCCACTAGACCAATCGGCAAGGCCTGTAGCATTCCAATATCTACACCTAGACCCAGCCAGATTATACCTAGCACAAACATCAGCACCAGTTTTAATAGCTGTCGAGCATAGACTAGCTGATTTTTACGCACCTCACGATCCACATTTTTAGGCGTCAAGCGTGGCGACCGTTTCACTGCTCGACCACCGCCACGAGTGGTACGCTTTTTTAGCCAGACTTTTTGTTTTACCATTAGTAGTATTATAACATAATATAACCCACCCAGCGGCGCGAGCGCCAGCTTGCCCGCCCTTGGCAGGGCGGGACTAAGAATCCTTGCCGGGTAGC
>ERZ808242.181-NODE-181-length-48535-cov-7.887479_pt1 | contig 48535 bp, 44 predicted proteins | sample MGYA00521244_ERZ808242 | MGnify/ENA primary metagenome ERZ808242 (study PRJEB31516, sample SAMN03275573) | gut metagenome | biome: mammalia-associated habitat; material: feces | host: Papio cynocephalus | place: Kenya | collected 2012-07-27 ... | reverse complement strand
CGACTTCCTCCAACCTTTCTGGCGATGTGTGCAGTACGCTGTTCGGCTCGACCTCCATCTTGACGCTGTCCCCCGTAGAAGTGTGGCTTTGCGTGGGAATGTCGGTGCTGGTCGTGACGGTGTTTATCCTGTTTTACAATAAAATCTTCGCCGTGACCTTTGACGAGAACTTCGCAAGAGCAACGGGAACGAAAGCCGGATTTTACAATCTGCTGATTGCTATCGTTGTTGCCGTTATCATCGTTCTGGCGATGAACCTTGTCGGTTCGCTGCTGATTTCTGCACTGGTGATTTTCCCGGCACTGTCAGCTATGCGGATTTTTAAGAGCTTTCGCAGCGTGACGATCTGCGCAGCAGCTCTTTCGGTTTTCTGTTCGCTTATCGGCATTCTGGCATCAATCCTCGCCGGTACGCCGGTAGGCTCGACAATCGTCGCCGTTCAGATCGGCGCATTTGGCTTGTCGTGGTTGGTAGGTGCAATGTTAGGCGGTGCCCGAAAATGAGAAATATCAGATAGGAGGCTTGGTACAATGGCAAACAGTACACGAGTTAAAGTCATTCTGGCTTGTACGGAATGCGGAGACCGAAATTATACAACAACGAAAAACAAAAAGCTTCATCCTGAGCGAATGGAAGTCAGAAAATATTGTCCGAGACTGAGAAAACACACCATTCACCGGGAAACGAAGTGAGTGCGGAGGCGACACATATGTGTTTTAGAGAGAAAAAGCCTGTCACTATTATTACGGGCTATTTTGGCTCCGGAAAAACTACGGTATTGAATGAGCTTCTGAGACGCAAAGGCTCCGAGCGATATGCCGTTGTGGTAAACGATATGGGGAGCATTAACATTGATGCTTCGCTTATCCGAAGCTCTTCGGTTTACGAAAGTGATGTCAGTATGGTGGAGCTGACAAACGGCTGTATCTGCTGCACCCTGCAGGATACTTTTATGAAGCAGATCAACGACATTGCCGCGCAGCATAAGATTGACCGTATTCTGGTAGAGGCTTCCGGGATCAGCGACCCTTCTGCGATTGCGGCAGGCTTCATGGAATATCAGAGATCCGGACAGTGCGATCGGGTATATCTTGATTCTATCGTATGCGTAGTGGATGCAGATCGTATCTATTCGGAATTTTTGGGCGATCCGTCAGAGCCGTCCGATGCATCCTTGGAGCAGGATCCGGACATTATCAACCTGATCATCGACCAAATCGAGTTCTGTAACATCATCCTTCTGAACAAGTGCGATCTGTTGCCGCTGAATGCTGTGGAAGAGGTGCGAAAAACGATCCGTGCTTTTCAAAAGGACGCCATTCTTTACGAATGCATACAAGGACAGGTAAACCCGGATAAGATTTTCGATAACGGACAGTTTGATTACGATAAGGTGCTGCTGTCCTCCCGTGTTCAATCCCAGCTGTCTGCCGGAAAAGCTGAAGATATTCACGACACCCACGGGATCACCTCGTTTCTCTATGAAGAAAAGCGGCCGTTCAATCACGAAAAATTCACAGCGTTTCTGGAAAATGAATATCCCGATAACATCATTCGTGCAAAAGGGCATATCTGGTTTGCGGATGATGATATGCATGTCCAGCTGTTTGAGCAGGCCGGACGAAATGCGTCGGTAACCGAAGTGTCAAACTGGGTGGCTGCATTTGACCAAGAGGAGCGTGACCGGTTGCTGAAGGAGTATCCGGAGATCATGAATGATTGGGATCCACGGTATGGGGATCGGATCAATCAGATCGTTTTTATCGGGAAGAATTTCGACCCGCAGCAGATAACTGCCAAATTGCAGGCGTGTATTTGTAAAGACCAACCCATAAAATAACAAAACCAGCTTGCCACAGGCGGTAAGCCGAGTTTATCGAGGTGATCCTATCATGAAAAAACTGTTTTGCATACTGATTGTCGTCCTTTCTATTCTATCTCTTGCCGCCTGCGGAAGTGAGAAAGATAAAGGGACTGCAGCAACCGATAAGCAGACATCGAATTCATCTGTTTTACAAAATCAAACGACGGAAAAGAGCTCGGAGTCTGCGCCTGCAACCTCCAAGCCTGCACAAAGCGCAGGCGGCATTGATATTGACCTGACGAAGCTCAGCAGTACAATGGTCTATTCTGAGGTCTACAATATGATGTATACCCCAAACGGCTACATTGGAAAAACCGTTAAAATGAAGGGACAATTCTCATATTACGAAGACCCTGATACAAAAGCACAGTATTTTGCCTGTATCATTGCTGATGCGACGGCTTGCTGCTCACAGGGAATTGAATTTATTTTGACCGGCGAGCACACCTATCCGAACGATTACCCAGAGCTTGGGTCGGAAATAACTGTTACGGGTACTTTTGAAGTCTACACAGAGAACGGATTTCAGTATTGCAGACTTGTAGATGCTATGCTTGTGAGTTAAGCTTTACAGTATGCTCCGCTTTTCCAAGAAATATCCAAACGCACTTGACGAACAATTGTTCTATATGATATACTATATTCTGTTCTCATAGCAGAGTCCACAACTGAATATCTGAAATGAAACACAAGGCAGCCGCCGAAAGAGATTGCGGCTGCGTCGCTCCTGTTGCAGCGTCTGCCTGCGGAGCGGAAAAAAGCAGGCATTGAAGGTTTCTGAATAACAGATCCGGTACATAGTTTCATCAAAGATAGAGCGAGAGATCATCTCCCGCTGATTTGATGTGCTGTGTATCGGCTCTTTTGTTGTTGTGGACACCGTTCAAAAAATTTTGCAGATGGGGTTAATTTCAGCCCTTTTCGCTGTCTACCAATTGAGGGGCAAGTTGAAAACTGAATGACCATCCGAATGGGATATGACTGAGTGAAGATATGAGCTTGGCGACGCTGCGGTGAAACTTCGGGGCAGGGACAGAAAAACGACATTCGAGGGGAATCGGCAGAGTAATCTAAAAACATAAGGTGCTGTCCACAGGAATAGCGAGCATCGGATTGTGGCCCCCACAATCCGGATCCGCAGTCTTGCGGCGTGCGGACCCTTTCAGGGGCATTGCCCCTGAATACCCCACTAAAGAATGGAGATGACAAAATGAAGGAAGAAGTGCGTATCGAGGTACGTCTGACCGAAGAAGAAAATCGAGCGCCCGCCGGAGGAATGGCAGATCTTCAAGGATACGCATCCTGCCATCATCGACCGGAAAACCTTCGCCTTGGTGCAGGAGCTTCGCAAGCACCGCCGCAGGCCTACAAAAAGCGGCATCGTCAGTCCCTTTTCAGGTCTGCTCCACTGAGCCGATTGCGGTGAAAAGCTGTATTACAGTGTCACCAACAACTACAAGCGAGAGCAGGCGTATTTCTTCTGTTCCTCCTACCGCAAGAACTCTGATGTCTTCTCTGCCCACTATATCCGTGAGAAAGTGGTGGAGCAAATCGTCTTAGAGAGTATGCAGCGCATCCTCTTGAATGTGCAGGTCTTTGAAAAGGAGTTCGCCCGCAAACAGATGGACTGTTACACGGAGGACAAGAAAAAAAGCAGCTTGCCGCCAAGCGCCGGGAGCTGATTCACGAGTTCGTGGACAAAATCGTGGTGTATGCGCCGAGATACCTTGACGGCAAGTGGGTGCAGCTTTTGGACATCTATTACAGCGGCGTGGGTATTCTCCACGAGCTGACCCCCGGAGGAGATGAAAGAAGCCTTCCAGCGGTACCTCGCCGAGCGCAGCAAAGAGAAAACGGCATAACCGCAAGGGTTACACCGTTTTAGAGAACTTATTGAACCGAGATACAAGAGCCGCCCCGGGACACCTTCCTTACGTATGGTGCCTCTGATGAGGGCGCTTTTTATTACTTAACTTGTGTATAATACTAAATATATTTTTTTATTTCCTGATTTATTTTTTCTCGATTTTTAAGTAACCATGAATTGCTGTGAGGATATTCGGAAAAAGTTATCGGTTTGTCTACCGAAGTCTCCATGAGTTTTATGACAGCTTCTTTGCCGATTTTTGTTTCTAAAAGCTGTAATGCCATCATATCCTGCAGACCGTCGTAAAATACGTTTAATCGCAAAGAGTTTAAGGGCTTGAAGTTTTCCCCGGGATAAACTATAAAAGAATCTCCCGAGGCAAAAGCTTTTCCTGCGTCCGTTACCTTATACGGGTCAACGGATTTTTTTGAATATTGACTGAAATAGAAATTGTATCCCCAATGGAGAAAGCCCTTAACCGAGTATTTGTACATTTGATAGCCGAGAATTCTGTTTCTGACGGACGGCATTGAAAAGAATCTGTTTGATACATTTTTTGTCGATTGTGCGCTGCAGTAATACGTCCAAAGCTCCTCGGTTTTTCCGATGAAATTATCTATATAGTCGTTTGCGGGTATGGGATAACGCATTTTGCAAATCTTAGCGAGCGGATAAGATGACATTGCGTCGATTACTTTATAATCGGGGAAGAGATGGTGGATTATTGCGCTTGCTTTTTTGTATGACAAAAGGCAATTGAACGGCGGTTCATCTGAGACGTGAATCAGCACGTTCTTTTCAAGGTTCTCTTTTCGCAAAAAGTGCTTGAGCGCAACGGCGAACTGACGCAAAAAATGTTTATATTCAATGCCGGCGGCTTTTGTTTCCCATCCAAAGATTTTTTCTTCTTTTCCCTCCGAGTTAATTGCTACTATTTTAGGCGCGTGTTTTGCTCCCCACTGTGTGAAAAGGTGAGACATCTCAAAGTATTCGATTCCGCACTCTTTTGAAATGCTTATCCATTTTTTCAACATAGAAAAATCAAAAGTATAGGAGCCGTCGCCGCAGTCATTCACCTTGACAAGTTGAACGGTAGGACGTTCTTTCCCTATTTCTGTATCAAGCGGCGGAGTGAAAATCGATGTTAAAACACAGTTCATACCGTAATCGGCGGCTTTTTTCAGGTAATTTCGCAGCGTTTCCCAATATTTATCGGAAAATGCTTCAAATCCGTAATAAGTCATAAGGCAGTCGGTATGAATCCAATTTGTATAGATAAGCGTCTGCTTAGGTAAAAGCGCGTTAATTACTTCAACAGTCAGTTCAGTTTTGCAAACGGTATTTTGTGATTTCAACGTTATTGTAATTTTATGGTTGCCGCTCGGTAAAAAGCTTTGCCCGTTTGGAGATATTTCAATCCAAAAAGCAAAAGCACCGCTGGATTCAAAGGAATAACCGTCGGAAACCGGGAGCAAAAGATCCGGGTAAAATCCGGGTTCTTTTTTTATATAAAAGTCGTCGGATCTTTGTGACGCCGGCAAATCGCTCGGCATACTTTTTACAACCGAAATGTTGATGAACCCGTCAAGAGGGGATTTCACATCGATACTTACAAATTCGCTGTCGGTTGTATTTAAAACTATTTGAAAAGACTTCTTTTCGTTCTTCAGCATTGAAAAATGTTTTAATTCGTAAAGGCTCGAAGTCTCGGAATCGGTAAAGATTTTTTCAAGTGATGAGACTGCTTTGATAAAGTTTGTCAAATTTAACACATCCAGATACTTTTTTGTTTATTTTACAAAAAATTGACACATTTGTAAAGCCGCAATTGTGTTATTATTTGCTTGCACATATTAATCAGTAATGGTAAAATATATGACTGTGAAAAAATATGTGAGGGTGAACAGTTTGAAATACAGAGAAAATCTCAGAAACGTAGCTATTATAGCTCACGTTGACCACGGTAAAACCACACTTGTGGATCAGCTTTTAAGACAGAGCGGTACTTTCAGGGATAATGAGGTAGTTCAGGAACGCGTTATGGACTCAAATGATATTGAGCGTGAGCGCGGAATTACTATACTTTCCAAAAACACTTCGGTACATTACAACGGAATAAAAATCAATATTGTCGATACTCCCGGTCACGCCGATTTCGGTGGTGAGGTTGAACGTATACTTACTATGGTTGACGGCGTTCTTTTGCTTGTTGACGCTTTTGAGGGATGTATGCCGCAGACAAGATTCGTTCTGAAAAAAGCACTTGCGCTTAATAAAAAGGTTGTTGTCGTTGTAAATAAGATAGACAGACCCGGCGCTCGTCCCGCTGAAGTCATAGATGAGGTTCTTGACTTGTTTATTGAGCTCGGCGCAAACGACGATCAGCTTGAATTTCCGGTTATATATGCTTCCGCAAAAGACGGTTACGCATCACATAATCCCGATGACAGAAGCGGTGATATGCGACCGCTTTTTGAGGAAATCATCAATGAAATTCAGCCGCCGGAGGGCGATGTTGAAGATCCGCTTCAGTGCCTCTTCTCAAGTCTTGACTACGATGACTATATCGGCCGCATAGGCGTAGGCAGAGTTCAGCGCGGCAGAATAAAAGTTAATGATAAAGTTGTGCTTTGCAGAACAGACGGAACACAGGAGAACGTGAAAATTTCCCGACTTTATCAATTTGAAGGACTTAAAAGAGTCGAAGTCAACGAGGCAGCTGCAGGAGATATTATTTGTGTTTCCGGTATAGCAGACCTTAATATCGGTGAAACTATATGTGATCCCGAATGTATAGAACCCTTGCCTTTCGTTAAAATCGACGAACCCACTCTTTCAATGAACTTTATGGTAAATGACAGTCCTTTTGCCGGAAGAGAGGGTAAATTTGTTACATCACGTAACCTTCGCGACAGATTGTTTAAAGAAGTTGAAACAAATGTCAGCATGAAGGTTGAGGAAACTGATTCCACAGACTGCTTTAAGGTTTCCGGCAGAGGCGAACTTCATCTTTCTATTCTTATTGAGACAATGAGGCGCCAGGGATATGAATTTCAGGTTTCACGCCCGCAGGTTATTACAAAAGTTGAAAACGGGCAGCTCTTGGAGCCTATTGAACTTTTGATAATTGAAGTACCCGAGGAATATGTAGGTACCGTAATGCAGAAGATAGGTTCAAGAAGAGGCGAGCTTGAGAATATGGGCACGCGTGACGGCGGCTCAACACATCTCGAATTTAAAATACCTGCAAGAGGTCTTATCGGTTATCGTTCCGAGTTTATGACAGATACCAACGGCAACGGCATTATGAATAACGTATTTTCGGGATATGAGCCTTACAAGGGCGATATTGAAACTCGTGAGCGCGGTTCGATAATAGCTCATGAAACAGGCGAGAGTACAGGCTACGGTCTGTTTAATACACAAGACAGAGGTCGCCTGTTCATAGGTCCCGGTGTTGAAGTTTATGAAGGTATGATTGTCGGTGAAAGCTCACGAAACGAGGATATTGTCTGCAATGTTTGCAAGAAGAAGCAAATGACAAATACCCGCGCGGCAGGCTCCGATGATGCACTTCGCCTTGTTCCTCATACCGTGCTCAGCCTTGAGCAATGCATGGAGTTTATTAAAGATGACGAACTTTTGGAGGTTACTCCCGAATCTTTGAGGCTCCGCAAGCGTATACTCGCAAAGGATCAGCGACTTAAACAGCAATTCAGAAAGAGGTGATTATTTGATTATAGATTTCCATACTCATGTTTTTCCCGACAAAGTTGCGGCTAAGGCTCTTCCTAAACTTGTTGCGGGTTCAGGCGGTATGGAGCCTGTTTATGATGCAACCGTTGACGGTCTTGAATCGTTTCTGAGTAAAAACGATATAGACAAAGCGGTTGCCCTGAACATTTCTACGAATACTCATCAGCAAAAAAGCGTTAACGATTTCGCTGTTTCGCTTCTTAAGAGTGACAGAATAATTCCTTTTGGAAGCGTTCATCCCGACAGCCCCGATGTTTTCGACGAATTGGAAAGGTTAAAAGCGGCCGGAATAAAAGGAATTAAACTTCATCCCGATTATCAAGGCTTTTTCGTGGATGAAAAACGAATGCTGCCGATTTATAAAAAGATTTCGGAACTCGGTTTCATTACTGTATTTCATGCCGGTGTTGACATAGGTTTTCCGGAGCCGGTGCATTGCACACCGACGATGCTTTTAAAAGTTTTGGATGTTTTCGGTGATGCTCCGGTAGTTGCGGCTCACTTTGGCGGCTATCTTCTTTGGAAAGAAGTTTACGATGTTCTCTGCGGCACCGATATTTATCTTGATACCGCGTTTTCATCGGGCAAAATGCCTCCGCGGTACGCAAAAGAAATTATCGACAAACATTCACCCGATAGGATTTTATTCGGCAGTGATATGCCTTGGAGCTCTTCCGTTAATGAAGTTAACTTTATTAAAACTCTCGGATTAAATGAGCGGGATGAAGAAAAAATATTGTCAGGAAACGCTGAAAGGCTGTTAAGCTTATAATAAACGAAATAACCTCTTGACTAATTTCGGTTGAGAGGTTATAATTATGCCATTACGCTTTAACAGATAAAAGCTTTAAAGTATAAAATCATTAAAGTGGGATGAAGAGATGGAAAATAACACCGTTTTGTGGATTACCATTGCAGCATACATAATTTGTCTTGTTGTAATAGGTGTTGTGGAAGGAAGAAAGGCAAAAAGCATTGCCGATTTAACGGTAGGCGGCAGAAATGCAGGCGCGTGGCTTTCTGCATTGTCTTACGGAACAGCGTATTTTTCGGCTGTAATGTTTGTGGGATATGCAGGCAAAACCGGGCTTAGTTTTGGACTTTGGGGCATTCTTGCAGGTCTCGGAAATGCTGTTTTCGGCTCATTGCTCGCGTGGCTCGTTTTAGCGAGGAGAACACGCGAGATTTCCGGCAGACTTAAAATACATACAATGCCGGATTTCTTTGAAAAAAGATATAACAGCAGAGCCATGAGAATTTTTTCGGCTGTGGTCATTTTTGTATTTCTTATTCCGTATTCGGCATCGGTTTACAGCGGCCTTGCCAGCGTTGCCGATGTTTTGCTCGGAATAGATGATACGATTTTTCTAATAATAATTGCCGTCCTTGCAATACTTTTGGTAACTCTCGGCGGCTATCTTGTACAGGCACGTGCTGATTTTGTGCAGGGTATTGTAATGATGTTCGGTGTTGTTTTCCTGATAGTTGCAATTGTAAGATGCGATAAAGTCGGTGGAATTGACGGCTTAATCGAATATGCACATAAAGACGCAGGTCTGCCGAAATTAAACGGTTCACAATGGGTTTCGCTTATGGCAACGGTTCTTATGACGAGCTTCGGCACATGGGGACTTCCGCAAATGATACAGAAATACTTTGGAATAAAGGACGACAAACAGGCGAAAAGGGGAGTTGTTATATCAACCTTTTTTGCGTTACTTGTTGCGGGCGGAGGATACTTTATCGGTTCGCTGTGCCATAGGTTCTTTACGGTAGGTGTAGATATGCCGGCTGCCGATTATATTGTCCCCAATATGCTTAAAGCCGCTAAACTTCCGTCAATACTTCTCGGAATAATTATTGTACTTTTGCTTTCGGCGTCGGTTTCAACGCTTTGTTCCATAACTCTTTCGGCAAGCTCTACGCTTACTATTGATCTTGTTGCGACGAAATTTAAGCCTGATATTGACGATAAAGGAAAAAGCAGGCTTACAAAAATTTTCTGTGTGCTGTTTATTATACTTTCTTACGTGGTCGCAAATACAAAGACCCCGATACTTGATATGATGAGTTATTCTTGGGGCATAATCTCAGGCTCATTCCTTGCTCCGTATGTACTCGCTCTGTACAGTAAAAAGCTTAATAAGCAAGGTGCATGGGCAGGTATCATAACCGGATTTATGATTGCGATAATTCCTGCCGGATGCAAAATACTTAACCTCTGCGGTGTAACCGGCAGGCTTGTTTTAAAATTACTTGCACAAGGTCCGCTTTATGCGTGCATAGCTATGATTGCTTCAATAATTATGTGCCTTGTTGTAAGCTTTGTCACAAAAAATAAAGCAGATAAAGAAAATGTCGAATTCTTTTATAATGGTGTTGTAGACAACGAATAATTATGCTATAATTAAACAAATTTATATATTCTGCCGCAGCTGATAACTGCGGCTTGTTGTCTGTATAAATTCAAAAGATTGGAAATGGTAAAATGTTTTTTCAAAAAGATGTCGAAACAATGAAAAGAAAGGATATTGAGGCTCTTCAGCTCGAAAAGCTTCGTCATATGGTAGATTATTGTTATCGTAATGTTCCTTTCTACACAAAAAAGCTTGATGAAGCTCATGTTACGGCTGATAAAATCAAGTCTCTTTCTGATATTAAGTACATACCTCCTACAACCAAGGCAGATTTGCGAGACAATTATCCGTTCGGGATGTTTGCGGTGCCCATGAGCGATATTGTCAGAATCCATGCTTCATCCGGCACTACTGGTAAACCGACCGTTGTAGGGTATACAAAAAATGACCTTGATATGTGGTCGGATTGTGTTGCTCGTCTTGCCGTAGCGGCAGGGGCAACAAAAGAAGATATAGTTCAGATTTCTTTCGGTTACGGTATGTTTACCGGTGCTCTCGGGCTTCATTGCGGTCTTGAAAAAATAGGATGTACCGTTGTTCCGAATTCGAGCGGCAATACGAAAAAAGCTCTTATGTTTATGCGCGATTTTAAGACCACCGCGCTTGTAGCTACGCCTTCGTATGCTCTTTATATGGCAGAAACCGCGAAAAAACTCGAATATCCAATGAGTGATTATCATCTGCGTCTCGGTCTTTTCGGTTCCGAAGGATGCACACCGGAAATGAGAACACAAATTGAAAAAGGCTGGGGGCTTTTTGCAACCGATAACTACGGAATGAGCGAGCTTATAGGTCCCGGTGTTTCGGGTGAATGTACCGAGAGATGCGGCCTTCACATTAACGAGGATCATTTCCTTGTTGAGGTTGTTGACCCGGAAACGCTTGAACCCGTTGACGAGGGTGAGGACGGCGAACTTATTGTAACGCCGCTTTCCAAAGAAGCCTTCCCGTTATTGAGGTACAGAACAAGAGACATTTCCAATGTTATATATGAACCTTGCAAATGCGGAAGAACATTTGCGAGGATGGAAAAAATTAAGGGCAGAAGCGACGATATGCTTAAAATACGCGGAGTTAACGTATTCCCGTCACAAATTGAGAGCGTACTTGTCGGAATGAAAAATGTCAGTCCGCATTATCAACTTATCGTCAGAAGAGAAGGCTTTGCGGATACTCTTGAAGTTCAGGTTGAGCTTTCCGATAATTCTCTTCTTGAAAGCTTCGGTATGATTCAGGATCTTCAGAATTCCATAAAACATAATCTTCATACGGTTCTCGGCATTCAGTGCAAGGTCAGCATTGTTGAGCCGATGACAATTGAGAGATTTGTCGGCAAAGCAAAAAGAGTTATAGATTTAAGACACGAAAAAGACTAATTTGGGGTGAAATAATGAGTAAAAAACTTTTAATCGGTAACGAGGCTGTTGCCCGCGGACTTTACGAGGGCGGCCTTAGGGTAGCTTCAAGTTATCCCGGTACGCCAAGTACAGAAATAACGGAATGCATCGCAAAATATGATGATGTTTACAGTGAATGGGCTCCTAACGAAAAAGTAGCCATGGAGGTTGCTGTCGGTTCATCTATCGCCGGCGCACGTTCTTTCTGCGGTATGAAACACGTTGGGCTTAATGTAGCTGCCGATCCGCTGTTTACCGCTTCTTATACAGGTGTTAATGCAGGTATGGTTATAGCTGTTGCAGATGATCCCGGTATGCATTCCTCACAGAATGAACAAGACAGCCGTCATTACGCAAAAGCTGCTAAAATAATGATGCTTGAACCGTCTGACTCCGAGGAATGTCTCGAGTATGCCAAAGCTGCTTATGAGCTTTCGGAAAAGTTTGATACTCCCGTCATATTAAGATTGACAACAAGAGTTGCCCATTCAAGGAGCATAGTTAATATCGGTGAAAGAAACGATATAGGCGTTAAGGAATATGTTAAAAATCCGGGTAAATATGTTATGATGCCTGCCATGGCAAAGAAAAGACATATTGTTGTAGAGGACAGAATGGTTGCAGAGCGCGAATGGGCTGAAACCGCCTCTATAAATACCGTTGAATATAACGATAAGAAAATCGGAGTTATTGCTTCCGGCATTTGCTATCAATATGCAAAAGACGCTTTGGGTGACCGAGTTTCATATCTTAAACTCGGCTGTGTATATCCGCTTCCGATTGAACTTATTAAGAATTTTGCCGATAGCTGTGATAAGGTCTATGTTCTTGAAGAGCTTGACCCGTTTATTGAGGAGCATTGCAAGCAATTAGGAATAGATATTATAGGTAAAGACGCATTCACATTACAGGGCGAATACTCACAAAACCTTATAGCAAAAGTCATTTTCGGTGAAACAAAGCCGACTATGAAAGCGAATATTGATATTCCCGCACGTCCGCCCGTGCTTTGTGCCGGTTGTCCTCACAGAGGTCTTTATTATGCGCTGAAAAAATTAAAATTGACGGTAAGCGGCGATATAGGCTGCTATACTCTCGGCGCACTTCCGCCTATCGGTATGATGGATACCTGTGTTTGTATGGGCGCTTCGGTGTCTGCGCTTCACGGCAGGAATAAGGCTGATGAAAGCAACTGTAAGAACTCGGTAGCGGTTATCGGCGATTCAACATTTATTCATTCAGGCATTACCGGTCTTATCGATATTGCGTATAATCAAAGTAACTCAACCGTTATCATACTTGATAACAGCATTACGGGTATGACCGGTCACCAGGACAATCCGACTACCGGAAAAACAATTAAGGGTGACCCAACTACCGCAGTCAGCTTAGAGCTTCTTGCAAAGGCTGTCGGTATTGACAGAGTCAGAGTGGTAGACCCGTATAACCTTAAAGAATGTGAAGATGTAATCCGTGAGGAAGTTGCTGCAGACGAACCATCTGTTGTAATTTCAAGAAGACCTTGTGCTCTTTTAAAATATGTTAAACATAATCCTCCGCTTAAGATCAACAAAGATAAATGCGTCGGTTGTAAAATGTGTATGAAAATAGGATGCCCGGCTATCAGTATAAAAGACGGAAAGTCAGAAATCGACTTTACACAGTGCGTAGGCTGTAATGTTTGCAGCCAACTTTGCAAATTTGACGCAATAGAGGAGGGCAAATAACATGGAAACAAAAAGTATTATGATTGTTGGAGTAGGCGGTCAGGGCACTCTTCTTGCCAGTAGAATACTCGGCGCGGCACTTGTAAGCAACGGTTTCGACGTTAAGGTCTCAGAAGTACACGGTATGAGTCAGCGCGGCGGTTCGGTTGTTACTTATGTAAAATACGGTTCAAAAGTTAATTCACCAATAGTTAATGAGGGTGAAGCCGATTTAATCCTCGCATTTGAGCAGCTTGAAGCCGCAAGATGGCTTCCTTATCTTAAAAAAGACGGAACGCTTATAATCAATACTCAAAAAATTGACCCGATGTCTGTAATAATCGGCAATTCGGTTTATCCCGACGGTGTGCTTGAGGCTATAAACAAAGCCGGTGCAAAAACCACGAGCCTTGATGCGCTTTCTTTGGCAGTATCGGCAGGGTCTGCAAAAGCGGTAAATGTCGTTCTTATCGGAGTTATGGCATCGCATATGGATTTGGATCGTGAAGTGTGGATTGATGCGCTTAAAAGCACTGTACCTGAGAAATTTCTTGAGATGAATCTCAAGGCATTTGAGCTCGGTTACAATTATAATAAGTAAAATAAGAATGGAGAGATTCAAATGCAAAATTATTTCACACCGGATATTGAAACGGCTTCAAGGGACTATCTCACTGCTATACAGTCGGCAAGACTTATTAAAATGGTTGAAAACTGCTATAAACACGTACCGTTTTATAAACAGAAGTTTGATGAAATCGGTCTTTTACCGGGTGATATTAAATCAATAGCAGATATAACCAAGTTGCCTTTTACAATTAAACAGGATCTTCGTGATAACTATCCTTTCGGTCTTTTTGCCGTTCCGAAAGAAAAGCTTGTGCGAGTTCATGCTTCTTCGGGTACTACCGGCAAGCAGACTGTTGTGGGTTATACCAAACACGACATTTCCATTTGGAGTGAAAGTGCCGCAAGAGCATTGGCGGCTGCAGGTGCCACTCAGGGTGACTATATACACATTTCTTACGGCTATGGTCTTTTTACGGGAGGTCTCGGTCTTCATTATGCAGCGGAAAAACTCGGTGCAACGGCAATTCCCGTGTCATCAGGCAATACTAACAGACAGATGCAGATTTTACAGGACTTCGGCTCTGATATTATATGCTGCACTCCGTCATATGCTATGTATATCGGCGAATCACTGAAAGCCGCCGGTATTGATTCTGCCAAACTGCCTTTGAGAGCCGGCATTTTCGGCGCAGAGGCGTGGAGCGAAAATATGCGAAAGGAAATTGAAAAGTCGCTTAATATTAAAGCTTATGATATTTACGGCCTTTCTGAGATTGCAGGTCCCGGTGTTGCTTTTGAATGTTCCGAGCAAAAGGGTATGCACATTAACGAAGATTATTTCTATCCCGAAATTATCGATCCGGATACACTCGAAGTTTTACCCGACGGCGTATTCGGTGAGCTTGTGTTTACTTGCATCGGCAAAGAGGCTCTTCCTTTGGTACGATACAGAACACATGATATTTCAGCTCTTACACATGAAAAATGCGGCTGCGGAAGAACGCTTGTAAAAATGCTGAAACCCAAGGGAAGATGCGACGATATGCTCATAATAAGGGGCGTTAATGTTTTCCCGTCACAGATAGAGCATGTTATACTTTCGCTCGGTATGGAACCGAATTACCAAATAGTGGTTGACCGTAAGAACAATCTTGATGTAATGACGGTTAAAATTGAGATGTCGGATGCACTTTTCTCGGATTCTGTTCGTGTTATTGAAGAGCAGGAGAAGAAAATAAAGGATGCAATGCATGCAACTCTCGGTATTTCCGCAATTATTAAGCTTGTTGAACCTCGCTCTCTTCCTCGTTCGGAGGGCAAGGCAGTAAGAGTTATAGATAACAGACATATTTAAGGAGGCAAATGTTATGGCAATTAAGCAGATCTCAGTTTTTGTTGAAAACAAACCCGGCAGGCTTGCCGATATTACAGGCTTTTTGGCTGACGGCGGAATAAGTATCCGTGCTTTTTCAATTGCCGATACAACGGATTTCGGCATTTTGAGACTTATTGTATCGGACACCGATAAAGCGGAAAAGGTATTGAAAGATCACGGCGTTGCCGTCTCGATAACAGAGGTTGTCGGAATTTCTATTCCGGATGTTACCGGTGCTTTTGCCAAAGTTGTTAAACTTCTTTCCTATGCCGGGGAAAATGTTGAATATGCATATGCATTTTTAACTCCGGAGGAGGGTCATGCCTATGTTATTTTCAGAGTTGACAATAACGAAAAAGCATGCAAACACCTTAAGGAAAACGGCATCGATGTTATCGAAGAAAATTCTTTGCTGTAATTTTAAATGTTTAAAGCCCGGTGCTGTAGCATCGGGCTTTTTCTGTGAATTTGTGTTCGTTTTTAATTTACTTTTTTTATTCGCTGTGATAAAATAACTAATAATGAATTGAGGCAGGTGATTAAGAATGATAGGAACAAACATTGCTATTGATTTCGGTTCTTCTTCAACCGAATTATATGTTCAGGGAAAAGGTGTCATTCTTGATGAGCCGACAATGATAGCTGTTGATGTTGAAACCGGTATACCGATAGCGATAGGCAATGCGGCATACACCATAAACGGCAGAACAGACGACAGTATTGAGGTTATAAGTCCGATTGTAGGTGGAATTATCTCAAATTACACTATGGCGGAGCATATACTGAAGTACTATTTACAAAAGATTTTAAAAAACAGTGTAATAAAACCGAATGTTGTAATATCAATTCCGAGCGGAGCTACGGGGCTTGAAAGACGTACTTTCCTCGATGTTGTTACCGCAGCCGGTGCCGGGCGCGCTTGCCTGATTGAGGAGTCACTTGCTTCTGCCGTCGGTATCGGAATTAAAAACGACTCGCTTTCCGGCAGATTGCTTGTAAATATGGGCGGTGGCTCAATCGATGTATCGGTTGTAACCATGGGCAGTATTGCCGTGGCAAAATCGCTGAAAATCGGCGGAATTTCAATTGATGAGGCTATAATGCGTTATTTAAAGAAAAACCGCGATATTTTAATAGGTCCGCAAACTGCCGAAAGACTTAAAATTTGCTTGGGAAGTGCAATTCCGCGCGAAGAGGAGCTTGCGGTCATAGCTTCCGGAAAAAGTTGTCTTGACAATATGCCTATATCCTTTGAAGTCACATCAACCGAAATTTTCGACTCGATAAGTGAGCAAATAAATATGATGATTCAGGGCATTAAGGATGTATTGGAAAAAACTCCGCCTGAGCTTGTCGGCGATATTTCGGATAACGGCGTTATGTTGACAGGCGGCACATCTCTTTTGTGGGGGATGGATAAACTTGTTGAAAATGAAACCGGTATTGAAACAAAAATTGCCGAGGACGCCATGTACTCAACAGTTAACGGCGCCGCTGCGGCAATCAATGATATTGAATATTTAACCAATAACGGTTATACGTTTCAAACGGTACGCGAAATCTGATCAGATTTTAATACCTTCACTTGCTTTTTTGAGAAGTTCACAGGATTCCTTGAGCTTCTTTTCTTCTTCATCGGTTATATCAAGCGTAACTATTTCTCTGACGCCGTCTCTTCCTATAATGCTCGGTATACCCGCATAAACTCCGTTGATGTCATATTCTCCGCGGAACATTGAAGAAACAGTTAAGACGCTTTTTTCGTCGCCGAATATAGCTTTTACTATTCTTACCAAAGCCATTCCTATTCCGTAATAGGTGGCTTTTTTTGCTTCTATGATTTTCTGCGCGGCTCCTGTGACATCTTTAGCTATTTCATCAAGATCGGAAAGCTTAAATCTGTCAGGATTCTTTTCAACTATGCTTGTTATGCTCTTTGTTCCGACAAAAGCCTGTGACCACGGTACCATTTCGCTGTCTCCGTGCTCACCGATAACATATGCATGAACATTTTTGGGATCGACATTAAAATAGTCGCCGAGAAGGTAACGAAGTCGCGCCGTGTCAAGTGTAGTACCTGTGCCTATAACCTTTTTGCAATCGAATCCGGAAAGCTGCCACGTAATCTTGGTCATAATGTCAACAGGGTTGGTTGCAACAAGGAAAATGCCGTTAAATCCAGAATAAATTATTGGGGATATTATCGTTTTAAAGACTTCGGTATTTCGCTGAAGCAAAGAAAGTCTGTCTTCACCCGGTTTTTGACCGACACCGGCGCATATAACTACTATATCGGCATCTCTGCAATCCGTGTAAGAACCTGCGTAAATTTTCATATTTGTTTTTGCAAAAGATAAACCGTGGTTAAGGTCCATGGCCTCTCCCTCTGCTTTTTGCTTATTTACATCAATCAGCACAAGCTCGTCGCAAACGCTTTCACAGAGCATGGCATATGCAAAACTCATTCCTACAAAACCGGTGCCGACTAAGGCTATCTTTTTTGTAAATCCGTATGTGTTCATTTGATTCATCCTTTCAATGTCAGTTGTTGTACTTGTTTTATACAACATTACGTTTTTAGTATATCATTTTACCTGCAAATAATAAACCCAATTCGCATATTTTGGAAATTTTCGGCATTTTACGCATATGTAAAGCTAAAAATCAATTAATACTATTGAAAATTCTTCATTGACATATCGGCATTTTTTCTATTCTGTTTTGTCGGTGTTTTTTGTGTTTTGTATTGAAACCGGTAATTGTTTGTGATACAATTAACAAAATGTTTATGTAAAGTAATTATATTTTATATTATTTGCTTACACAAAAAACATAAAAAGGGGTTGTTATTTATGGTTTTGACAAAAGAGCAACAAGCGCTTTTGGACGGAGAAAAAGGCGAAACCATGGCAAAGGTTATGAAAACTCTTGTTATGTACGGTGAAGCCTTCTGCGCAGAGCGCATGGTTCCCGTTACAAGCAAGTACGGGCATACTGTTATCAGCTTCGGAATAGGGGTTATGAAGCCGATATATGAGCTGTATGATACTCTTCTTGAAGCCGGTGCTGTCAGCAAGCAGCCGTTTTCGGCCGACCCGAGACCGCTTGATAAAAACGTGCCGTCATCATTTTTGCAGGATGTTGTATTTAAGTTTATGTACAGTCAGCAAGAACGATATGAGTCACAGCTCAAGCGCTTTGGATTGATGGGTGATAAGGCATATACGTGCGCCTGTTATCTTCCTGAGGTCGGTAATACTCCGAAACGCGGCGAAATTTTATCTTGGGCTGAGTCCTCGGCTGTTGTATATGCTAACAGCGTTCTCGGAGCAAGATGCAACAGAAATTCTGGCATTATTGAACTTATGGGCTCTATTGCCGGTTTTGTGCCCGAATTCGGTTTGCTTACCGATGACGGCAGAAAGGCCGATTGGATAGTAGAGATTAAAACCTCAAAAAAACCTGAGGCTCAGATACTTGGTTCTGCCATCGGTATGAAGGTAATGGAAAAAGTACCTTATATCAAGGGACTTGATAAATGGATAGGAAATGAGCTGAATGACGAAGCTTGTGCTTATCTCAAGGATTTCGGCGCCGCAACGGCGTCCAACGGCTCTGTCGGTCTGTATCATATTGAAAACCTGACGCCGGAAGCCGTTGATTACGGTGAAAAGCTTTTAAGGGATAACGCGCCTACATATATTATTGACGATGCGGAGCTTGAACGTGTTAAAAACAGTTATCCGTGCATTTGGAAAGATCCGAATGCAACGCCTAAGCTTTGCTTTATGGGATGTCCGCATATGACATTAAAACAGCTTGAAATGTGGACGGAACGCGTTGAAAACGGCTTAAAGGAGTCGGGAAATAAGAAGGTTCTTGTTCCGACGGTATTCACGTCCGCTCCGGATGTTATTGAAGAGTTTAACAAAACCGAATACGCCGAGCGCCTTAAAAAGACCGGAGTCATATTGAGTTATATTTGCCCGCTTATGTATATGAACAATCCGTTATCAAAGAAGATGCCTGTTATTACTTCTTCAAATAAGCTTCGTACATATACAAGCGCAAAATTTTATTCGGATGACGAAATTGTACGCATTATAACAAAGGAGGGTAAATAAGATGAGTAAATCATTTAAAGGTCGCGTTGTTACTCCGGGCAAAGTTAAAGCCGAAGCCTTAGTTTCACACGGCGGTTTTAATACCCTTGCAAGTTTTCAAATGGCTTTGATGTTCGGAGATAAACAGGTTAAGTGCGGCGATCAAAACAACAGCGATATTTATAAAAAGCCCATGATTGGCAAAGCGCTTTGCTTGCCGGAGACAATCGGTTCAACAACCGGCGGAATGGTACTTTATGCAGCCTGTGCTCTTTCAAAGCAACCTGCTTGTATGTTGTTCTCTAAGCCGATTGATTCACTTGCAGCCTCCGGTGCGATACTTGCGGCAAATTGGACAAATGCTTCTATGCCGGTAGTTGATATGCTCGGTGATGAATTTCTTGACTATGTCAAGGACGGTATGACGGTTTCAATCGGTGATGACGGACTTGTCACGGTTGAATAACGATTGTCAAATTTTATAGGACGGTGATAATATGAAACAAGAATATGAGGCGTTGTTTACGCCGTGGCACATAGGTAACGTCGAAATCAAAAACCGTATTGTTCAATGTTCCATGGGCGGTACGTCAATATTCGGTTGGATGGAACCTAACCATTTTGATAAAGAGGCCGCAAACTTTTTGCTTGAAAGAGCAAAAAACAATGTCGGTTTAATTTTGCCCGGTATTGCTCCAATCCGCGATACATTCGGCGGTAAGTGGTTGTATCAGAATACAGGAAAATTCAAACAGCTTAAAGCTTTTATGGAAGAGTATCATAAGACCGGCGCAAAGCTTTTTATACAGTTAACGGCAGGGTTCGGTCGCTCTATGGCAGTAAATGACCTTATGGAAAAGATATATTGCAACAAAGCTTTACGTGTGCTTGCAAAGCCTATCCTTGATGTTGAATACCTTTGTGCAAGCGCTTCTCCGAATCCAAACAGGTGGAGTGATAAAGTTCCGTCGAGAGCTTTAACAATTAAAGAAATCGACGAGATGATTGATGCTTTCGCGAGAACAGCCAAATTGTGTAAGGATGCAGGTGTGGACGGCGTTGAAATTCATGCGGTGCACGAGGGCTATTTGCTTGATCAGTTCACAATGAAATACACCAATCAGCGTACCGACGAATACGGCGGTTCTTTTGAAAACCGCTACCGTTTCCCCGTTGAAATAGTAAAAGCCGTAAAAAGGGCATGCGGAGAAGAATTCCCGGTTTCCCTCAGATATTCGGTTGTTTCAAAGACTAAGGGATTCCGCCAAGGTGCTTTGCCCGGTGAAGAGTATACGGAAGTCGGCAGAGACATGGAAGAATCGGAGCGTGCCGCAAAATATTTGCAGGATGCAGGTTATGATATGCTCAACTGCGACAACGGTACATACGATGCTTGGTATTGGGCACATCCTCCGGGATATATGCCTGAAAACTGCAACCTGAAAGATGTAGAACACATAAAGAAATTTGTTGATATTCCTGTTGTTTGCGCAGGCAGAATGACACCCTCTGAGGGAGCAAAGGCTGTCAGCGAAAACAAAATTGACGCTGTTGGTTTTGCAAGACAATTCCTTACAGATCCGGCATGGGTTACAAAACTGATGGAAGACAGAGAAGAAGATATTAAGCCGTGTATCTGCTGCCATAATGCCTGCTTTAATATGGCACATTATGAGGGTGTACCGAATGTTCAGGATATGGACGACACTTCAAATATGTCACGTTGTGCGCTTAATCCGATGACAATGCAGTCAAAGAAATATAAAATTGTTCCTGCAAGAGTTTCAAAATCAGTTGCAGTTATCGGCGGCGGTATAGGAGGTATGGAAGCCGCATTAGTTGCCGCTGCGCGCGGTCATGCCGTTACACTGTATGAAAAGACTGATAGGCTCGGCGGTATATTTATAGAGGCTGCCGCACCTTCATTTAAAGAAAAAGACCGTGATTTGATTGAGTGGTACAGACGTGCAATTGAAAAATCATCTGTAACAGTTAAGCTTAACAGTGAGATTAAGAGATTTTCTGATATTTCCGCTGATGAGATTATTGTTGCCACCGGCTCTGCAGCTAATAAACCTCCGATTCCGGGAATTGAGTATGCAATGGATGCAACAGCATATCTCGACGGCAAAGATGTAGGGGAAAATGTTGCGATTATCGGCGGTGGTTTAACCGGCTGTGAAATTGCTTACGACTTAATCCTCAAGGGCAAAAAGCCGACTGTTATTGAGATGAAAAATGACCTTATAGCAGTTAAGGGTGTTTGCCTGGCCAATTCATCGTTCCTCAGAGAAATGTTAAAATACAAAAATGCTCCTGTTTATCTTAATACAAAGGTTAAAGAGATATTAAAGGACGGAGTGACTGTTGAAACAAGTGACGGTAAAACACAAAAAATAGCCGCAGATTCTGTTATTTTGTCTGTAGGTTATCATTCAATGCCATTGTTCCCGGAGAGCAAAAATGTCCATTTGGTCGGTGACGCGGACCATGTCGGTAACTTACGTACCGTTATATGGCGTGCCTGGGACGTAGCCATGAAGCTTTGATTTTATAACACAATAAACATTTAATCCCGACAGAATGAAACTCTGTCGGGATTTTTCGTCATGTACGTTATTGATTTATTTGCACTTTTAGTATAAAATGTAAAAAGATTTTTTTGAGGTTAGGAACAATGAAAAAAAGTTATAAATCAACGATGTATGCCTGCTTTACAGGGTATATTGTGCAAGCAATTGTTAATAATTTTGTGCCGCTTTTATTTGTGACGTTTCAAAAAACATATGACATACCGTTATCTCAGATAACCGCTCTGATTACGGTTAACTTTGTCATACAATTACTGATTGACCTCTTGTCGGCAGGATTTATCGACAAAATCGGTTATCGGGCATCGGCGGTAATGTCGCACGTTTTTGCTGCGGTCGGTCTTATTTTGTTAACTGTACTTCCCGAGGCTTTTGCATCACCGTTTGTCGGGCTCTTAACAGCCGTTATCATATATGCCGTCGGCGGCGGCATGCTTGAGGTTTTGGTTAGCCCTATAATAGAGGCGTGTCCCACCGACAACAAAGAAAAAACTATGAGTTTACTTCATTCATTTTACTGCTGGGGTCATATGGCGGTGGTTTTGCTATCAACGTTGTTTTTTATGGCTTTCGGTATATCAAATTGGAAATTGTTAGCAATAATTTGGGCGATTATTCCTATAGTAAACGCTGTGTTTTTTACACAAGTTCCAATATATTCTTTGCACAAAGAAGGGGAAAAAGGTTTAACGCTTAAAGAACTTTGCCGCAATAAGATTTTTTGGTTAATGATGATAATGATGATCTGTTCCGGAGCCAGCGAACAGGCGGTAAGTCAATGGGCGTCAACATTTGCGGAACAGGGACTCGGTGTCAGCAAAACCGTCGGCGATCTTGCAGGACCGCTCGCTTTTGCCGCTCTCATGGGAACTTCACGTTTGTTATACGGCAAATTCGGCGATAAATTAAATCTCAATAAGTGTATGTTTTTTTCTGCGAGTCTTTGCGTTATTTCATACCTCTGCATTGCGTTGATACCCGTTCCGGTAATCGGTCTTATCGGCTGTGCACTATGTGGATTTTCCGTCGGCATCTTATGGCCCGGTACATTTAGCAAATCTTCGGCAGCCATCAAAAGAGGCGGAACGGTTATGTTTGCAATGCTGGCTCTTGCAGGTGATCTGGGATGTTCGGGAGGTCCTACTCTTGCGGGCTTGGTTTCGGGGAAATTCAACAACAATCTTCACATAGGTATTTTGTCGGCAATTGTATTCCCTTTGATTTTACTCTTATGCTTATTGGCAGAGAAGAAGAAAAAAGCGATATTTAAAGATAAACCGTAAAAAAGCATTGACTTAGAGTTAACTCTAAGGTGTAAACTTGATTTATAACTGAAAGGAGATTTTATTATGGTTAAACAGACAGCCGGCAGAGATGCTTTAGGAGAGTTTGCTCCGAAATTTGCAGAGCTTAATGATGATGTATTGTTCGGAGAAGTTTGGAGCAGAGAAAATGAACTTTCACTTCGTGACAGAAGCATTGTTACCGTAGTTTCTCTTATGTCTCAGGGACTTGTTGACGGCTCATTTAAATATCATCTCGAAAATGCAAAAAAGAACGGTGTTACCGCCGAAGAAATGGCAGAAATAATAACCCATGCCGCTTTTTATGCAGGTTGGCCAAAGGCTTGGGCGGCATTTAACATGGCAAAAGAGGTTTACGCGAAAGAAACAAAGTAATCCGTATTCGTATTGTTATATTGTTATAAAGATTATTTTGGCAAGGGAAAGATTTTATTTGCGTAGGCGATTTCATTGAAAAAAGGACTTGTTTTTCAACAAGTCCTTTTCCTGGTAGAGACAGGGGGATTTGAACCCTCGACCTCACGGATGTGAACCGTGCGCTCTAACCAACTGAGCTATGCCTCCGAAGTAACATATTTATTATATCACGAAAACTTAAAAGCGCAAGAATAAAATCTGATTATAATGTAAGCGTAATTAACCGAAAAACATTGAACATAATGTTATTTTATGTTATCTTATTATCAGAATATATCAAGGGAGGTCAAAATGAAAAATTTTGCAGATTATATCGACAGTTGCTTTGACCAAAAAACAGATACCGATGATATGTATCGGTATAAAAAAGAGTTGCTTAACAATATGCTTGATACGGCAAACAGTTTGCAGCGCTCTGGTCTTAAAGATGAAAAAGTTATTTTTGATTTGACTTTAAGCGAATTTCCGGAGCCCGTCGAGGGCTTTCGCGAATATGAAAAGCAATTGGAAATCAAAAGACGCTCAAAAAGGAGACATTACCTGAATACGGTGCTTTCGTTGGCATATATTTTGCTCTTGACGGTTGTGTATCTCACTTACAGCTTCTTATCAAAAAATTGGGTACATAGCTGGCTTATTATGGAGGGTGGAATTACTGCACTTATAATTTACCATTTTATGCGTTTGACTGTATTTACCGCCAAAAAGCGTTTATATCCGATATCCCGCATCCTTGTTGCCTTTTCCGTTATGTTGACGGCTGTTTTTGCATTTCTTGTGTGCAGAACCGCTTTGTACATCATGAACAGCTATCTTATATTCCTCGGTGCAATAGGGCTTATGTTTATCGGAGATGCCGTCTTCTCTGCGGTTACTCACCAAAAATTTGCTATAATCAATTATCTTTTATATATTCCCGCAGTTGCGGCTATGATATATGTTATTCTTGGGATTTTGGGAGCAGTAAGTTGGAATCCCGGTTGGCTTATTATGGTAGCTTCCGTGGCCTTGGATATAATTGTTGTGGTAATTGCCGTAGCCAGAAACAAGAATTTTGAAGTAGGGGAGGTTGATGATCAATGGAAAGGAAATTAAATGCAGAACTTTGGGATAAAATGCATTATCTTTTCAGAGACTTTAATGATCGTATGGTTCACGTTGAACTTCATTACGATTTTGAAATTGATATTGACGCCCTTAAAACCGTTTTGATTTGTTTCTTTGAAAAGGCGCCTGTACTTCATTCGAGCTTTGTTGATAATCATATAAGACCGTATTGGCTTGTAAAAGATTACAATATTAACGATGTTCTTACTGTGGAGTATCCGGAGAATCTGCCGGCAGCAGTAGATAAATTCTTAACTCAGTATATACCGCCCGAAAGCGATATACAGATGAAAGCAGCCGTGTTTTTCAAAGACGGCAAGTCCACGCTGTGCATAGTTGAAAACCATATGTGTATGGATGGCGGAGACTTAAAATATTTTATGAATGCTCTTTGTAAAAATTACAATGACTATGTGGAAAAAGGCATAAGCCCGATAGACCTCAAAACAGGCTCGCGCGCTTACACAGAGGTATACAGAGATTTTACTCTCCGTGAACAGAGAATGGCTAAAAACCTGTATAAAAACGTTTCGGACAGAGACACGCATAAGTTTCCTCTCACACCGAACAGTATCCAGGATAAATCCTTTATTGCTCGCAGAAAAATAAATAACGAAACTTTTATCAAATTAAAAAATGTTGGCAAAAAGCACGGTGCAACAATCAACGATTCGCTTTTGGCGGCATACTTTTTCAGTTTGTATGAGCTGGCAGGGTACAGCGTGAGCGAGGAAGTTACAATTTCGTGCGCTGTGGATTTAAGGCGTCATTTAAAAGAAACTGACGATCTCGGAGTTACAAACCAAACTGCATTTATGCAGTGTACGGTGCCCGAGAGAGGAACCGATATTTTCGATACACTTGAATATGTTAAAAGAAGTGCCGAAAAAAATAAAGCCGATAAATTTATGGGGCTTTACGGACTGCCGCTGCTCAGTCTCGGCTACAATATTTTACCGCATTCCGCATCCGAAGAGATTATAAAAATAGGATATTCAAATCCTTTGCTTGCCATGAGCAATATAGGACTGTTAGACGGCAATAAGCTTGCGCTTAACGGCCATAAGCCGTTTGACGGATTTATGACCGGTGCAGTAAAATACAAGCCGTATGTTTTGCTTTCGGCTACATCTCTTAACGGTGAACTCACATTGTCAATGTGCGTCAGGGGAAACGAAAAAGACAAGACCATTGTTGAGAAGTTCTTTGACCTTATGGAAAAGAATATAAATGCGATTGCAGAAGAAAAAGCATAAACAACAGTTACAAATAATTAAAATAAGCGGTTGTTCAGTTTTACAATCGCTTATTTTTTTATAATCAACAATTGTGCAATACACTTTTTTGTGTTACAATACAAAAGAGGTTTTGAAAATGGTTTTAATTTTATATGGTTTTGTTGTTTTTTTGGCAACTCTTCTCGGTTCTTTTGTCGGGCTTGGCGGCGGAGTAATAATAAAACCCGTGCTTGATGTTATAAATGCACATTCGCTTACCGAAATTTCGTTTTTTTCTTCATGTGCGGTTTTTGCAATGTCAATAACTTCCACGACCAGACATATTGTAAAGAAAACTCCTATTAAACCGTCTATTGTATTGTTAGTCGCTTTAGGTTCGGTAGGCGGCGGTCTGCTTGGAAATTATCTGTTTAATTATGCGCTCGGCATATCATCTACACCCGACACGGTCAGAGGCATACAATCAACCGTACTGACTGTTTTTTTGGTCGGCGTTATAATTTTTGTATCGGGCAACTTCAAGACATTCCACGTTAAAAATCCTTTTGCAATTTTGTTGTCGGGACTATTGCTCGGCACTGCGGCGGCATTTTTGGGCATCGGCGGCGGTCCTATAAATGTGGCTTTTTTAACGCTTATGTTTTCTTTTACAATGAGAGATGCTGCGGTCTATTCCGTTGCGGTAATTTTTTTCTCGCAGTGTGCAAACATTATATCAACTTACATAAAAACGGGTTTTGCCGGATTTGATATGAAAGTTCTTCTTGTAATTATTCCAATGGCAGTTATAGGCGGATTTATAGGTTCCATACTAAACAGAAAATGCAACGAAAAAGCAATAAAAATTACATTTACAATAGCAGTATCATCAGTCGCGGCGTTGTCTTTGTATAATGCTGTTACGTCATTTATATAACGGAGGATAGTTGATGAAGCCGAATATTATTTTTTATTTCAGTGATCAGCAAAGATGGGATACGGTCAACGAAACGGTAACGCCGAATCTTATGAAGCTTGCCGAAAACGGTGTGAATTTTACAAATTCCTATACTTGCCAGCCTGTTTGCGGTCCTGCGCGAGCTTGCCTTCAGACAGGTCTTTACGCTACGCAAAATCGTTGTTATTGGAATGGAATACCGTTGCCGAAAGACATAAAGCCGCTTGCAGAATATTTTAATGATGCAGGTTACGAAACAGCCTATGTCGGCAAGTGGCATCTCGCATCCGACAGACTTCCGAATGTTGGATTTCATTGCGAAAAAAGTGCTGTGCCGTCAGATTTGCGCGGCGGATACAAAGATTGGTGGCGCGCTGCCGATGTGCTTGAGTTTACTTCGCACGGTTACGACGGCTATGTTTTTGACGATGAAAACAGAAAAGTGGATTTTAAGGGATATCGCGCAGACTGTATAAATGATTTTGCACTTCAATATCTTGACCAAAAGACTTCCGACAAACCGTTTTTTATGTTTGTTTCACATATTGAACCGCATCATCAAAATGACCACCATTGCTATGAAGGACCGAAAGATACCGTAGACCGCTTTAAAAACTATCCCATACCGCCCGATTTGTCATTTTTGCCGGGTGACTATAATGAGATGTACCCCGATTACATAGCGGCTATAAACAGGCTTGATGATAATGTCGGCAGACTTGTCAAAAAGCTGAAAGAAAAAGGACTTTACGATAATACCGTAATAGTTTATACAAGCGATCACGGTTCGCATTTCAAGACACGCAATCTCGAATATAAGAGAAGTTGTCATGACAGTGCAATTCACACGCCGCTTATAATCAGCGGCGGAATGTTTAAAGGCGGCATTACCGATGAACGTCTCGTAAGCCTTATCGATCTTCCGCCGACGCTGCTTGATATTGCGGGAATCCCGATACCGAAAAGCTATTCGGGTGTATCGCTGCTCAAGGAAATTCGTGAAAATGAGGAACGCGACTGCGTATTTGTTCAAATAAGCGAAAGCCAGTGCGGAAGAGCCATACGCACAAAAAAATATAAGTATTCGGTCAGAACGCTTGCGCCAACGGGGTACGTTGCATACAATTCAAATGTTTATTTTGAAGATTATTTGTATGATCTCTCGGTTGACCCTATAGAAAAGAACAATCTTATTAAATCTCCGCAATATTCGGCTGTGAGAGCCGAACTCAGAGAGATGCTTATAAATGAGATGATAAAAGCAGGGGAGAAAAAGCCCAAAATACTGCCGGCTTTGTTCGTCAGAAAAAAATAACAGGGAGTTAGGGAATGGAAAAGAAATATTTAACTTTAAAAGAGAAATTGTGTTTTCCGCTGTCAGCATTCGGCAGAAGCGGAATATACACCATAATGACAATGTTTTATCTTGTCTTTTTGGTTGATGTTGCAAAGCTGAATGCCGTTACCGCAAGCGGTATTATACTCGGCGGTCGTATTTTTGATGCTCTCAATGACCCGATTATGGGTATGATAGTTGATAAAACACGAAGCAAGTGGGGCAAAATGCGTCCGTATTTGCTTTTCTCTCCGATACCGGTTTGTGTGTCGACAATACTTTTGTTTATTGCGCCGTTTCACAGCAGCACGGCGGCAACGGTATATGCCGCTTGTACATACGTGCTTTGGGGCGTTTGCTTTACGATACAAGATGTTCCTTTTTGGGGGCTTACTTCGGTTATAACCCCGAATGAAAAAGAGCGCACACAGTTTATTTCAAACGGTCGCTTGGGTTCTACATTCGGCGGAATACTTCCTGCGCTTCTTATCCCGATTTTACGCCATTCTTCGCTTGGCTTGCGCGGCGGATACCTTTTCGGTGCTGTTCTCTTCGGTGTTTTAGGCGCACTTCTTTCAAGTCTTGCATTCTTTACAACCAAAGAGCGCATAGAGCCGTCAACAACGACGCCAACTTTTAAAGAGACTGTTCACGTTGTCGGTCAAAACAAACTGCTCTTACTTGTAATAGCGGCGGCAATACTCGGTTCAACTATGGTAATTGCCAATATTTCTGCCGACTATATAGCAAATTATCTCATAATTCAGGGATATACGGATTTTGATGTCCTTGCCGCGACAAACGATGTTGTAGCCGCTTATAAGGCAGGTGGCTTCTGGATTCCTCGCGGAACTATCCTTACAACATTAACTGTTGCTATAGGTGCCGGTATGGTACCCGCTATGATCGTTTTCCCGATTTTGCGTAAAAAATTTGACCTGAAACAGATTTATATCGGCTCATCAATATTCGGCGTTGTTGCTCACTGCATTTGCTATTTGTTGTTTATGAATGACCCGGGTCAAATAAATATTTATATCCTTTGGGTGTGCTTGTTCTTTATGGGTTTCCCTCTCGGAATTTATAATGTAATTACCTACGCTTTCATTGCCGACTCGGTTGATTATATGCAGTGGAAAACGGGCAAACGCTCAGAGGGTGTGTGTTTCTCTTTCCAGACCTTCCTTTCAAAAGTTACTGCCGGTATAGCGGGAGTTGTTACGGGTTGGGTACTTGAAATAGGTAAATATCAAAAGCCCGTTGACGGTAATCTTGATATCAACGGTAAGCAGATTTTGGCACAGCAAACGCCTTATACTCAAAAATGGCTTTTGATAATGGTTACGCTTCTTCCGGCTCTCGGTTTCCTTTTAACGATGATACCGATGTTTTTCAATGATTATACCGGAAAGAAGAAGAAAAAAATACAAAAAGAGCTTGAAGAAATGCGTAAAAACGAACACGAACACGAACACAGCGTTTCTGCCAAGGATTGAACCATTATTTATTTAAAATACACAAAAAGACAGGCTGTAAATTCAACAGCTTGTCTTTTTTTATAATTATTGCAAGAATTAAAAACAAATATTGCAAAATTGAGTAAAATATTATAAAATCTATAAGGTTAAAAAGTATTTTTAAATCTTGGAGGCAAGAATAATGCAATACAGCAAAATGAAAAGGGAAGAACTTGAGGATTTAAAAAACGAGCTTAAGAGACAATATGATGATGTTAAGTCACAAAATCTTAAACTCAATATGGCAAGAGGTAAGCCTTCTCCCGAGCAATTAGAGCTTTCTATGGGTATGCTTAATTCATCGCTTTCATCTTCTGATTGGATATCCGAAGACGGCACAGACGTTCGCAATTACGGTGGCCTTGACGGTATTCCGGAATGTAAAAAGCTTTTTGCGGATGAACTCGGAGTCGCTCCTGAAAACATTATTGTCGGCGGTGCATCAAGCTTAAATCTTATGTATGACTATATTTCACAGTGTTACACACACGGTGCAGGAGCCGAGCCTTGGTGCCGTCAGGGCGAGGTTAAATTTATATGTAATGTTCCCGGATATGACCGACATTTCGGTATATGCGAGCATTTCGGCATAAAAATGATAAATGTCAGAATGACGGAGACCGGTCCCGATGTTGCAAGAATTTCCGAGCTCGTTAAAGATCCTTCGGTAAAAGGTATGTTTTGCGTACCGAAGTATTCCAATCCCGACGGAATAACATATTCTGATGAAACGGTTCGCGCATTGGCTTCTTTGAAACCGGCTGCTCCCGATTTCCGTGTAGTATGGGACAACGCTTATATTGTGCACGATCTTTGCGACAACGCTGATACTTTGCTTAATATTTTTGATGCCTGCAAGGAATTCGGCTCAGAGGATAATTTCATTGAGTTTACTTCAACTTCAAAAATAACCTTCCCCGGAGCAGGTGTTTCGGCAATAGCCGCTTCGCTGAAGAACATTGCGATGATTAAAGACAGATTGAAGTCACAAACAATAAGCTATGATAAGATGAATCAGTTGAGACACGTTAAATACTTCAAAAATGCCGATGGTATTAAGGCTCATATGAAGAAACACGCTGAACTTCTTGCACCTAAATTCAATATAGTACTTGAAACGCTTGAAAAAGAGCTTAAAGACGATGATCTTGCATCCTGGACGTCTCCTAAAGGCGGATATTTTATAAGTCTTGACGTTAACCATTGCAGCGCAAAGCGTGTTGGCGAAATTTGCAAGGAACTCGGAGTTGTTCTTACCACCGTAGGTGCTACATTCCCTTACGGTATTGACCCCGACGATAAGAATATCAGAATTGCACCTTCTTATCCTTCGACAGAAGAGCTCAAAAAAGCTGCGGACGTTCTTTGCCTTGCGGTTAAACTTGCAACTGTTGAGGCTTTGGTGTAAAATATACTCATAAATTTAATTTGTTCGCCCTAAGTATTACAAAGGGGTTATGAGTATGCTGAAAACAAAAAAATATAATAATGAGGCAGCTTCTTATCCGTATGTTTCCGCGATTATCGTAGCTGCCGGAAATTCAACAAGAATGGGCGGCGTCAATAAGCAGTTTTTGCTTATTGACGGCGTCCCTGTGCTTATTAGGACCTTGAAGGCATTTGAAAACTCGAATCTTATTAAGGAAATAATTATATCGGCACGTGAAGAGGATATTCCTCAAATGTATGCTATTTTAAAAGATTATTCCGTTAAGAAAGTAAGTAATATCGTTAAAGGCGGCTGTACGCGTCAGGAAAGCGTTTTTAATGCTGTTAGGTGTTGTGTGACTGAGTCTGATTATATTGCCATACACGACGGCGCAAGACCTCTTGTGAGCACCGAAACAATTGAAGAAACAATTTTTGCGGCATTTAATTTCGGAGCCGCGGCGCCCGGCGTCCCGGTCAAAGATACAATAAAAGTCGTTGGCAGCGACGGAATTGTTCTTTCAACGCCTGCGAGGGATTCGCTCAGAGCAATCCAAACACCGCAGGTATTTAACAAGAAAATGTACTTAAGCGCTATGCAGAGCGTTCCGAACAGTGAACTTTTTACTGATGATTGCGGTTTGATTGAGGCATACGGCAAGCCTGTTGAGATTGTCAACGGTGACAACACCAACATTAAAATTACAACCCCCGAGGATTTAGTCATTGCCGAAGCAATTATCAACAAAGGAGAAAATGATGAATTTTAGAATTGGCCACGGATATGATGTCCATAAGCTTCAAAAGGGCAGAGAATTGATTTTGGGCGGAGTTCATATAGAGAACGGCGGTATAGGTCTTTTGGGACACTCCGATGCAGATGTTCTTGTTCACGCTGTGTGTGATTCTTTGCTCGGTGCTGCCGCACTCGGTGATATCGGGAAGCACTTTCCCGATACCGACGAAGCCTATAAAAATGCCGACAGTATGGTTCTTTTATCAAAAGTATGCACTTTGCTTAAACAAAACGGCTATTCTATCGGAAACATAGATGCCACAATTTTGGCACAGAGCCCGAAACTTGCACCGTACATTGCGGCAATGCGTACAAATATAGCTAAAGTGTGTAAAATTCCGCTATCTGATGTAAGCGTAAAGGCAACAACAGAAGAGGGGCTCGGCTTTACCGGTGCAAAAGAGGGGATTGCGGCGCACAGCGTGTGTATTATAATCAAAGAGAAAGAGATAAAATTTATATAATATGCAAACTCAAAAAACATTGATGTTGATTTTAAACTTTGCCATAATTGGATGTATTTTATTCAGCGCTGTTTTATTAAAACATCTTTATAAAGAAACCAAAAGGGAAAATGCAACAGCTCCGGACGATAAAACCGCAAAAAAATATCTGCGTTTGCTTATGATAATTTTGATAATCCTGATTATATTCAGCGTTATCGCAATGATGATAGGCATATTCAGTAAAATTCACATTTGAAACTAAAATCACTCGTTTATAACGAGTGGTTTTGTATTTTGTTGACAAATATTTGCTCTTTTGTTAATATGTTTATAAAGAATTTATTGGGGAGTATTATATGGATAAAATTATTGAAATATCTCATTTGAGCAAGTCTTATGGCGATATTAAGGCTGTCAATGATTTATCATTCGGCGTTTATCCCGGTGAATTGTTTGCCTTTCTCGGCGTAAACGGCGCAGGTAAGTCCACAACTATTTCAATTATGTGTGGTCAGATAAAAAAGGACAGCGGAAAAATTGTAATCTGCGGCAAAGATGCTGAAAAAAATTTCAACAGTGTTTCATCGGATATCGGTGTAGTTTTTCAAAACTCCGTACTTGATAAAGCTCTGTCGGTAAAAGATAATCTGCGCAGTCGTGCCGCTCTGTATGGCATAACGGGCAAAGAATTTAAAAATCGTCTTGATGAGTTATCGGACCTCCTCGGTTTTAAAGATATTCTTAACAGAACCGTCGGAAAACTGTCCGGAGGACAAAGACGCCGTATCGATATAGCAAGGGCTTTGCTTCACAGCCCTAAAATACTGATCCTTGATGAGCCGACAACAGGACTTGACCCTCAAACAAGACAGCTTTTATGGTCGGTTATAACAAAGCTTCGCAAAACTCAGGGACTCACCGTCTTTCTCACAACACATTACATGGAAGAGTCAGCGGACTCCGATTATGTTGTGATACTTGATGCCGGGCAAATTTCGGCAGAGGGGACTCCGTTAGAACTGAAAAATAAATATACAGGTGACTTTATTACTCTGTACGGGGAATCAGCCGTTCTTGCCGAGAGACTTAATCTGCCATCGGAAAAGTTGAACGGCGCCGTTCGCATTGCTGTTCCGAATTCCGAAAAAGCAACCGAACTGATAATTAAAAACCCTGAAGTATTTAAAGACTATGAGGTAATTAAAGGAAAAATGGATGATGTTTTTCTGGCGGTTACCGGTAAAAATCTGAGCGGAGGTGGCGAAAAATGATAGGACTCGGCAATCTTATCAGAAGAAACAGTAAACTGTTCTTCAAAGATAAGGCAATGTTTTTTACTTCACTTATAACACCGATAATATTGCTTATTTTATACACGACATTTCTCGGGAACGTATATAAGCAAAGCTTTTTATCCGCAATACCTACCGGATTTGAACTGTCGGAAAAACTTGTAAATGCTGTCGTTGCAGGTCAGCTTGTGTCATCACTTCTTGCTGTATGCTGCGTAACTGTTTCGTTTTGTTCAAATATGCTTATGGTACAGGATAAGGTCAGCGGCGCACGTGCCGATTTAACCGTAACTCCTGTAAAAAGATCAACGCTTGCCGTAAGCTATTATATATCGACGCTTATTTCCACACTTACAATATGTGTTGCGGCTTCAAGTATCTGTTTTATTTATTTGGCGAATATAGGCTGGTATCTCTCATTTAAAGAGACGGTTTTATTTTTGCTTGATGTAATATTGCTTGTAATGTTCGGCACGGCACTTAGTTCTATAATCAACTTCTTTTTAAACTCACAAGGTCAGATTTCCGCAGTAGGTACCGTAGTCAGCGCAGGATACGGTTTTGTCTGTGGCGCATATATGCCTGTTTCAAGCTTTTCTGCCGGTCTGCAAAAAGTTATTTCATTTTTACCGGGTACATATGGCACGGGACTTTTACGCAATCACGCTTTAAACGGTGTTTTCAGAGAGCTGTCCGAAATGGGAATGCCGAATGAATTTATCACTGTCTTTAAAGACAGTATTGACTGCAACCTGTACTTTTTTGATAAATGCGTCAGCGTAGAAGCGATGTACGCTGTATTATGCTGTTCGGTAATTGTGCTGGTGTTAGCATATATTATATTAAATGCTGCTGTCAGGAAAATATAAATAAAGTTTTCAATTGTTATATCAGAATATATAAAAAGGTCACGGTAACAAATTTAAGTTACCGTGACCTTTTCTGTAATTTAATAATTATTTGCCGAAAGTAAGAAGTAAATATCCGGCTGCAACAGCAGAACCGATAACACCTGCAACATTCGGTCCCATAGCATGCATCAAAAGGAAGTTGGAGGGATTATATTTCCTTCCCTCAACCTGAGATACACGAGCTGCCATAGGAACAGCAGAAACACCTGCTGAACCTATAAGGGGATTAACTTTACCGTGAGTTATGAGGTTCATAAGTTTGCCGAACAATACGCCTCCTGCGGTTGAGAAAGCAAATGCGACAAGACCGATTACGATTACAAGTATAGTCTTGGTAGCGAGGAATGTTTTGCCTTCTGCTGTGGCGCCTACTGTAGTACCGAGCATTATAGTTACGATATTGCAAAGAGAATTCTGTGCGGTATCGCTGAGACGATCGGTTACGCCGCATTCTTTAAAGAGGTTGCCGAGCATAAACATACCGATAAGCGGAGCAACCGACGGAAGAACAAGTACGCAAAGAACTGTAACAACAATCGGGAAAATTATCTTTTCTGTTTTGCTGACGGTTCTGAGCTGATTCATCTTAATTTCGCGCTCTTTTTTGGTAGTTAAAAGCTTCATAATAGGGGGCTGAATCAGCGGTATAAGAGCCATATAAGAATATGCCGCAACAGCAATGGGGCCTAATAATTGCGGAGCGAGTTTACTCGTCAAATAAATAGCTGTCGGTCCGTCGGCACCGCCGATGATAGCGATTGAAGCGGCCTCCTGAGGTGTGAAGCCTTCAAAGCCGGGAATGAGATTGGTTGCAATGGAAATAAGAAAAGCAACATATATACCGAGCTGAGCAGCGGCACCGAGAAGAAGACTTGAGGGATTCGCAAGAAGCGGTCCAAAGTCAGTCATAGCACCTACGCCCATAAAGATAAGGCAGGGGAATATACTCGATTTAACACCTGCGTAAATCAGTCGCAAAACGCCCGTATCATACCAATGGGCACCCTCAACAACTTGACCGCTGTATGACGACATCATAAGCGGATCATACATAATATCCGGATATATGTTAACAAGCAACATACCGAAAGCGATGGGAACCAAGAGAAGCGGTTCGAATTTTTTAACAATAGCCAAATATAAAAGAACAAAGGAGACCAAAATCATAACCCAGTTTTGCCAGGATAATGAAACAAAGCCGGAGGTTTGAAATATCTCCACCAAAGCATTTACAACAGACATTTATTGACCTCCTCAGTTCAAATAAGCAAGGACATCATCAGTTGCAACCGAGCTGCCTTTTGCGGTTACAATCTGTGAAACTGTACCGTCTGAGGGGGCCACAATTTCATTTTCCATCTTCATTGCTTCAAGAATAAACATGATGTCACCGGCCTTAACGCTCTGACCTGCGGTAACATTTACTTTAAGTATTGTTCCGGGCATGGGAGCCTTAACGGCAGTTCCGCTTCCCGAAACAGGAGCGGGAGCGGCAGCAGGTGCCGTGGGCTGTGCAGCCACAGGTGCTGCCGGAGCAGGAGCTGCGGTAGGTGCAACATTTGTCACTATTGCCTCACTCAACTCGTCTACTTCGACTTCATAGTCTTTTCCGTTTAAAGTAACTACATATTTCATAATGTTAACCCCTTACTTTTCTATAAGCTTAATTGAATTGAATATTAATCTGTTCAAAGGAACTCCGCTCTCTTTGCTGACTATTGCCATAATTACGGCTGCAGTTTTTTCGTCAGTCTTATAAAGCTCCAATGTACCCAATGTTTGATTTTCCGGAAGAGCAACACCGGCTTGGGGCTTGACATCTTCTTTAACGGCATCGGATTTTTTAGCATTCTTTGCATTCGGATCTTTTACGAACAATCTGATGAGTTTAGAAAGAAGCTGAACAAGAACAGCCAAAATAACAAGGACAATGAATACAACTACAATGCCGGTTATTGAAACATTAAGGGCTTCACCTAAGGACATAACACTGTCTAATAAATTCATCTTAACACCCCTTAGTCAATTCTTTTTATTGAATACTTAAAAGTATTTTTTGCTTTTTCTTCGCGCTTATCAAAAAATGCTTCTGCTTGAGTCGGGAATGCAATGTAAGAGAGAACATCTTCGTCGCTCTTTGCTTTTTCACCGATTTCTTTTTTAGCTTTTTCAAAGCCGGGTTCAAGCGTGTCGGCAAATCTGCCCTTAATAGGTTTTTCATCGCCGAGAACTTTTTTCATAAGATCCTTATCGATTTCGCCGGGGGCACGACCGTATTCGCCTTTAATATAAGCTTTTACCTCTTTAGAAATATTTTTATATCTTTCTCCGACAAGAACGTTTACCGTTGCCTGAACACCAACCATCTGGCTCATAGGTGTTACAAGAGGGGGATAACCGAGATCTTTTCTGACCTTAGGAGTTTCAAGAAGAACATCATTGAACTTATCCATCTTGTTCTGCGCGGTAAGCTGTGCCACAAGGTTTGAGAGCATTCCGCCGGGAATCTGATAATTAAGTGCATTTGTGTCGGTTGAAAGCACAAGCGGATTTAAAGTGCCTTTTTTAAGGTATTCATCTTTTATCGGTTTAAAGAAGTCGTTGATTTCTTTAAGAACAGAGAGATCAAGATCAACGTCATAGCCTTCCTGCTTCAGTGCATATGCCATAGTTTCCGTAGGAGCCTGTGAAGTGCCGCCTGAGAATGAAGATATAGCGGTATCGATTATATCGCATCCTGCTTCAACGGCTTTCTGAAGTGTAAGCATACCGAGTCCTGTAGTGCAATGCGTATGAAGAATAATGGGAGTTTTGACATTTTCCTTAAGAGCTTTTACCATATCATAAGCTTCTTTCGGACCTAAAATGCCTGCCATATCTTTAATGCATATAGTTTGGCAACCGAGCTCTTCCATCTGCTTAGCAAGCTTAATATACGATTCAAGATTGTGTATAGGGCTTTGAGTATAGCAAATTGCACCGGAAGCTATTGCACCGTTCTTTAAAGTTTCGTCAACTGCAACCTCAATATTTCTTACGTCATTAAGAGCGTCAAATATTCTTATAATATCAATACCGTTTTCAATTGATTTCTTAACGAACATTCTTACTACATCGTCGGGATAATGGTGATATCCGAGTAAATTTTGGCCTCTTAAAAGCATCTGAAGCTTTGTATTGGGGCATTTTGCTCTGATTTTACGGAGCCTTTCCCACGGATCTTCGTCGAGGTAGCGAAGACAGGAATCAAATGTTGCACCGCCCCAGCATTCAAGTGAATAATAACCCGCTTTATCCATTGTTTCAAGAATGCCGTCAAATTCGGAGTAGGGCAATCTCGTCGCAATAAGAGACTGATTGGCGTCTCTTAAAACGGTTTCAGTAAACTGTACTTTCATATATATTACCTCCAAAAAAGTAACAAATTAATAGCAAACACAATATAAAATCCAAATTGCTCCAATTTAAAAATAATTATACAATATATAGTTTTGTTTATCAACACAAAAAATACATCATAAATAAATTTGGTTAAAAAGAAAAAAAGAGAGACTTTAGCGCCTCTCTTTTTTGTTAATATTATAACGATATATAATTTTGAACTAAATGTTCTTGCAAAGTTCGTATGCCTGCGACGTTGCATCTGCAATTCTGCCGGTCTTTTCGGCATCGCCGATGATATACGCATTTTTAAATTTACCGCTGATTTCATTGTAAAGTTCGTTATCAGGCTTCACTCCGAGAGAAAGAACCACATAATCTGCATCTACCAAAAGTATGTTATCTGTGTTCACTTTGTTAAGCACTATACCTCTGTCGGTAATTTCCGTAAGTCTGTGCCCGACAATAAATTTAACGCCGTGCGATTTCAGTCTCGGCATACAGTCATCAATGTGCTGCATCCATGTGCCGGGGGCTATTGTATCAGCCATTTCAACCACTGTAATATCGTTGCCGTTTTCCGCCAGCATTTCGGATGTTTCAAGACCTGTCATACCTGAACCTATAACCGCAACTTGCTTGTTTTTAAGAACTACCGAACCGTCAAGAATATCGGTTGTTGTGTACACATTGTCCTTGTCCGTGCCCTTAATGGACTTCGGCTTTATCGCTTTACCGCCTGTGGCAATTATAACGGCATAAGGATTATATGACTTAATTACATTTTCGTCGGCAGTTACATTATATTTAATTTCGGCACCGTAATGCGTTGCGTTGGTAACCAAATCCTCAATGCACCAATTGATTTTTTCCTTAAGAGGCGGCTTATTTGCGAGTTGCAACTGCCCACCGGGAAAAGCTTGTTTTTCGAGAACTATCGGTTTAAATCCTCTTTTTGCCAAAACCTCGGCACTCATAAGACCTGACGGACCGGCACCGACGATTACGACGGTTCTTCCGTTGCCGTTAGCTATGGGGTGTTCTTTTTCTTTACCCAATTTCGGATTTACGGAGCAGTGCGCGTGTGTTCCTTTATATGCGTTTTCCTGCATACTTTCCATACAATAAAGGCAGCATATGCACCTTTTAATTTCATCTTCTTTACCTGCTTTTACCTTATTTACCCAATGCGGATCGGCTATGTGCGTCCTGCCGAGGCAAACAAAGTCCTGTATGCCTTCTTCAAGCTGTTCCTCAGCCTGCTTAGGGGAGCGAATCAGATTTGCTGCCATAACCGGAATTTTAACTTCCTTTTTAACCGCCGCCGCCATATACTTTCTCCAACCGGGCTCAAAGGAGGTAGGCTCTAACCAATAATTATATGTATCATAACCGGCACAGGAAACATCAATGGCATCAACGCCTTCTCTTTCGAGAATTTTAGACATTTTCACTCCGTCTTCAAGCTTATAGCCTATTTGCGGCTTGCCGATCATTGAATAGCATTCGTCTACCGATAGGCGGACTGCAATCGGGAAATCATTACCGCATGCCGCCTTGATTCCGCTGATAATGTCGGTTAGAAACTTCATTCTCTTTTCAAATGTTCCGCCGTATTCATCATTTCGTGTGTTTGTATACGGACTCAAAAACTGCTGTATTAAATATCCGTGTGCTGCGTGCAATTCTACGCCGTCGGCACCTGCTTTTTGTGCGCGGACGGCGCCGTTTATAAATTCTGTGATTATCTTTTTTATTTCTTTTACGGACATCTCTTTATTGAGACTTTCCGCCGAATACGCTCTTGCGCATTTAGACGGGGAATATGTACGGAGCACAAGATCTTTCTGCATAAGCATTTTTCCTGCCGGCGCAACCTTATAAAACATTTTATCATAGAGCTTACCCATTATTTTTTCTGCACTTATCGAAACCGGTACGGTACCCATAAGCAAGCCCAGATTTTGTCTGCCCGGGTGGTGAAGCTGAATAAACATCTTACAATCGTGAGAATGTACTCTGTGTATCATTTCCGCGAGAGGTTTTATGTGATAATCATGGCTGATTGCAAGCTGTGCAAATGCCGATGCTCCGCTGAAATCATCAACTCTTGTTATTTCGGTAATTATAAGTCCGGCACCACCGATAGCGCGCTCCTCATAATAATCCATCATTTCCTTTGTGGGGCAACCGTTAAACTGACCGAATCCAAGCATCATGGGCGGCATAACAACGCGGTTCTTAATCTGAACCTTACCGATATTCATAGGGGTAAAAAGCATTTTATAGTCCATTCTGGCACACTCCTAAACATTTTTTCAAAGGAAATTTATTTCCTTTATCTTAACATAAAAACGGGCAGTTAACAATGATTTATTCTTTTTTTGCCGACCTTATAAGAGAAATAATACCCGACAGTACCAAAAACGCCGCAAAAATCTTTCTGATAATCATACTGTTCAAATGTGTCAACGCAATATTGCCTATAAATACGCCTGCAATTCCGCCCAAAACCAGCGGCCAAATAGATTTAAACTTAATGATTTTCTTTTTTGCGTAAACAATTACCGATACTAAAGCGCAGGGGAGAAAGAGCATCAAATTCAGTCCCTGAGCGCTAAGATGATCGGTATCGGTAAAAAAAGTCAGATATAAAATATATAAGCTTCCGCCGCCGAGTCCCATAGAAGCAATTACAGCAGATATAAAAACCGCGACCAAATTCAAAAAGCCGTTCATTTAAAAAACAACCTTATTCCTGCCCATATCATAAACAGCGAAAACGCAACCGACAAAAATTTATTTGAAAGTTTTGAAAAAATAACCGTGCCCGTAATTGCACCAAGCACCGAAACAGGCAGAATTTTCGGTATACTGTCAAAATTTGCAAAACCGTTTTTGATATACATATAAAATGATATTACGGTGAGTGGAAGAATGATGACGATGGTATTTGCCTGCGCCTGTTTTTGCGTCATACCGGTCATTTTAAGAATCGGAACAGAAATAATTCCGCCGCCCGCGCCGAGAGTTATATTTATAATGCCAATCGGAATTCCGAATAGAAATTTCTTTATAAATTTTATATCTATCACCGATTTTATGTTTTGCCGTGAAAATATTATTATTCAGTAAAAAAACAGCGGAGTGAAAAATCACTCCGCCTGAAAACAATTTATTGTCTTACTTGCTTTTTTTGTAAAACAACGCATCGCGAATAACTTTATCCGGATCTTTTATAAGTAATACAATCACCCAAACAATTAAACCCAGAGCGACAACTGAAAGTCCTAAAAAAGCGTCATTCAGCATATCTTCGGGAGCCGGAGTAAAATATGCAGCTTTCAATTCTGCATACTCAAAAACGGCATCCACAAACCACATAATCGACGAACCCCAAAAGATATAGCTAAGAACATTAAGGCAATATTTTCTACGCTCGGCACAAAAGTACCAAACAAGGGTTGAAATAATCGCCGCAAATACGCTGATAAGTAAGGTCATTATTCTCTGATTTCCTTTTCTTTGTAAAGTTTTGTTTCTTTTACCTTAACTGCAAGAAGCATGATACCCCAAACAGCTGTAACCAGAAGGGACATTGCAACACCCACGGTTGCCATTTCGTGAAGCATTGTAGCCGCATCGGCAGCATTTGTCGCACCCGTAAGGAACGGAAAATAAGGTGTCAGCTCACCGTGCCACAGATGTTCAAAAGCAAGAAGCAAAACTCCGCCCCAAAGCAAATTGCGAAGCCAAGAAATCTTTCTTGAAACTGAAATTTTATACTCAGGAGTCTGAACAGCGCCCTCGGGAAGCTTACACTCAAGCTTTTCCTGTGATTTTTCATGTTTTTTTGCGATTTGCACAGCTGCAGTTGCAATAACAGCTTCTGCAACCGGTACTACGAAACAAGCCATAATTTACCTCCGATAAAGTTAATTTTGAATGATAAAAGTTTATCAATACTTATTCATTATGATAATTCTTAAATGGTAATTTGTCAATTGAAAATTGACTTAAACTTCATAAATAAACAGATTTTGTTGTTTTGACTTATTTTCTTATGATTATTGACAATTGTACGAATAAAAGCGTAAAATATATGCAAATAAATTTTATCGGGTGAATGTTATGGATAAAGTAAGAGTAATTGAAATAAAACAAAGTGTTTTTAAAAATAATGACGAACAAGCCGAAAAGCTGAGAGGCGAGCTTAAATCCAAAGGTGTATTTTTATTGAACCTTATGTCGTCGCCCGGTTCAGGCAAAACCACCACACTGAAAGCTACCATAAACGCGCTTAAAGACAAACTTAAAATCGGTGTTATGGAAGCAGATATTGACAGCGATGTTGACGCAATAAAAATTGCCGAAACAGGTGTTAAATCAATTCAGTTACACACAGGCGGTATGTGCCACCTTGATGCTGCCATGACTAAGCAGGGTGTTGAGGCGCTTGGTACAGACGGGGTTGAACTTGCAATTCTCGAAAATGTCGGGAATCTTGTTTGTCCTGCGGAATTTGATACAGGCGCAGTTAAAAATGTTATGATTTTATCTGTACCCGAGGGTGACGATAAACCGCTCAAGTATCCTCTTATGTTTAAAGTAAGCGATGTCGTGCTTATCAACAAAATCGATGTTTTACCTTATTTTGATTTTAACGTTGAAAAGTGCAAAGAATATATCAAACGCAGAAATCCGAACGCAAAAATCTTTCTTATCTGCGCCAAAACAGGTGAGGGGATTGAAGAATGGGCTACTTGGCTTAATGATGAAGTCAGAGCATGGATTGATAAATAAAATAAATGATAATAAAAAACGCTTGATGAAAATCAAGCGTTTTTTCTGTCTCAAACAATTTAATTGTTAAAAGCGCCTTTAATTGAATTCAAAGTTGCCGTAAGGTCGCTCTGTGGTACAAGCATTGATATATCTACTTCCGAAGTAGTTATCATTATTATGTCTGTATTAGCTTTTGCGGCAGCCGCAAACACCTTGGCGGCTACACCGGGCTGACCTTTCATAGCTTCACCGAAAACAGATATTTTGCAGTTCCCGTTACTTATCGAAAGTTTAACATCGGGATACAAATCTCTGATGTTGGCCGAAAGCTCCAAAATTTTTCCCAAATCGTCACCGCTGACGGTAAATGACAAATGCGGCTTGTTGCTGTGCGGAGGAGTTTGAGAAATCATATCAACATCAATGTTATTTACCGAAATCATATCGAAAATTTTTGATATGGTATTCATATCGGCAGGCGAATCGTTAAGTGAAACAAGCGTCACATCTTCGACGACCGATATATTTTGAATGGTTTTCATACAAACAACCTCCTTATTTAGCGTCTACAAGTTGACGCATATTGTAAAGTCCTGCAGGTTTTCCCTCTATAAACAGAGCAGCGTTTATTGCACCCGTTGCAAAAAGCTCCTTGGAACGCGCTGAATGAGAAATTGTAATTATCTCATCATGACCTGCAAAAATAACTTCGTGTTCACCGACTATTGTTCCACCGCGAATCGAATGAATACCGATTTCGTTTTTACTGCGCTTCGCTCTTTTTGAGTGTCTGTCGAACTCATATTTCGGTTTAACCGACAAGACATCTGATATGCTGTCTGCAAGCATAAGAGCTGTTCCGGAGGGCGCGTCAACCTTTTGGTTATGGTGTGCTTCGACAATTTCAATATCAAAAGAGCCTTCAAGCACACGTGCAGCTTTGGCGGCAAGCTCTGAAATTAAATTTACACCGATAGACATATTTGCCGAGAAAAACATCGGAACGGTTTTTGAACATTCATGTATGTCGGCTATTTGCTCTTCACTGAGTCCTGTGGTAGCAACAACCGCAGGGCACTTTTTGGCGGAAGCATATTTTAAAAGTCCGCTCAAAACAGACGGGTGAGAGAAATCAATTATTACATCGGCGTCAACATCGCTGATTGAATCAAAAGATTTAAATACCGGGAATTCCGCTTCTCCGTCACCGATATCTACGCCGGCAACAATCTCACAGTCATTCCTTGCAGAAACACAGTTTCTTATGACATGACCCATTTTGCCGAAGCAACCGCTTAAGATTATTCTTATCATTTTTTCACATCCGTAAATCTTAATAATTACTTAATAAGTCCGTACTTTACCAAAACTTTTCTCAAGTTTTCGGTCTTTTCCTCGGGCATATCACACAACGGCAGTCTTAGAGGACCGACGTCAAAGCCCATCATACGCATTGCAACCTTGACGGGGATAGGATTAACGTCCATAAACAGAGCGTTGCAAAGCTCAAGGTATTTAAGCTGAAGTTCGGCGCTCTTTTTAAAATCGCCGTCAAGTGCGGCGGCGGCAATATCATGAGCTTCCTGCGGCATAACGTTTGAAAGAACAGATATAACGCCCTTACCGCCGAGAGACATAATAGGAGTTATCTGATCGTCGTTACCCGAATAAACGGTAAAATCATCATCGCAGAGTGAAATTGTCTTTGCAATTGAAGACAGATTTCCGGTTGCCTCTTTAGCGGCATAAATATTTTTATGCTTTGAAAGCTCTGCAAAAGTTTCAGGCTTAATTTCACAGCCGGTTCTACTCGGTACATTGTACAAAATAATCGGTGTGGAAACACGGTCGGCTACATAAGTAAAGTGTTTAATAAGACCCTCCTGAGAAGCCTTGTTATAGTAAGGAGTTACCATAAGCAGACCGTCAACACCGGCTTTTTCCGCCTCGTTTGACAAATTCAAAGCATATGCTGTGTCATTGCTTCCGGTTCCTGCTACTACGGGAATTCTGCCGCCGACAACATCAACTGTGTACTTAATTACTTCTGTGTGCTCTTCATGAGAAAGAGTGGCGCTTTCACCTGTGGTACCGCATATAACGATGCAATCGGTTGAATGCGCTATTTGATATTCGAGAATGTCTTTAAGTGCCGGGTAATTCACCTTACCGTCAGAAGTAAACGGGGTAATTATTGCAACACCTGCACCTGTAAAAATCGGCTTTTTCATTGTTATCCCTCCGAATAAAATCAGTCCATGTAGCCCTCGGCACAAAGGAGTTCCGCAAGAAGAACAGCTCCGCCCGCAGCACCTCTCAGTGTGTTGTGAGAAAGGCATACAAATTTATAGTCGTACTGGGTATCTTCACGAAGTCTGCCTATAGAAATAGCCATACCGTGTTCAAGACCTCTCTGAAGCCTTGTCTGAGGAAGATCATCCTCTGTAAAATAGTTAAGGAACTGTTTGGGAGCGCTGGGAAGTTCAAGTTCCTGAGGTCTGCCTTTGAAGTTCTTCCAAATTTCAAGCATTTGTTCTTTGGTGGGCTTATTTTCAAATCTTACGAAAACCGCGCCCATATGGCCGTTTGAAACGGGAACGCGAAGGCACTGAGCGGTAAAGTTGGGGGAGGTGGCGTCAACGATTTTGTCACCCTCAATGTGGCCCCAAATTTTAAGAGGTTCCTTTTCGGATTTTTCTTCCTCGCCGCCGATATACGGAATAACATTGTCTACCATTTCCGGCCAGGTTTTAAAAGTCTTGCCTGCACCGGAAATTGCCTGATAAGTGCAAACCAAAACATCTTTCACACCGAATTTTGAGAGCGGGAACAAGGCGGGAACATAACCCTGAAGTGAGCAGTTGGGCTTAACGGCAATAAAACCGCGCTTCGTGCCGAGACGCTTTCTCTGTGACGGTATAATTTCTATGTGTTCGGGATTAAGCTCAGGAAGAACCATAGGAACATCGGGAGTGTGTCTGTGAGCGCTGTTATTTGAGACAACGGGGCACTCAGCCTTTGCATATCTCTCTTCCAATGCCTTTATCTCATCTTTTTTCATATCTACGGCACAGAAAACGAAGTCAACCATAGAAGCGATTTTTTCAACATCTTCCGTCGCATTCATAACTACCATATCTTTAACGGCGTCGGGAATATCCTCATCCATGCACCATTTGGCTCCTACAGCCTCTTTATACGGTTTGCCGGCAGATCTTGAACTTGCGGCAAGTACCTTTATGTTGAACCAAGGATGCTCGCTCAGCAATGTAATAAATCTCTGTCCTACCATGCCGGTTGCACCGATAATACCAACATTATAATTTTTTCCCACTTGTATTTACCTCCAAAAAATGTTATTCTATTTTCTGCAAAAAAAGACCGGTTAAAAAACCGGTCATCATTTGTTTAAACAAGGCTTGCATTATCAGGAAAGATAATGTCGATAGCACTCCATCACAACAAAATGATGACAGTCGCATTGCTGTTAACAATGTGCCCAAGAAGCTTTGCCCGGAGCAGTTGCTTCTTTCGGCAAAAATCCCTTTCACATATCGGTTATCAACGTCCGGCGTCTGTCAAAATGCTACTGATGATTTCTGCACCTCTATCGCAGTTTTACTTATAATATCATTTTTATTATATATAGTCAAATATTTTTGAAAAATTTATATACATATCGGAGATCAGCCATGAAAAAACATGATTTTTATTACGATTTACCAAATGAACTTATTGCACAGACGCCTATTGAGCCCCGTGATGCGTCAAGAATGATGGTTGTCAACAGACAGACAGGGGAAATCGAGCACAAGCATTTTTATGATGTCGTAGAATATTTAAATCCGGGTGACTGCCTTATTTTAAATGACACCAAGGTTTTGCCGGCACGGCTTTACGGTATTAAAGATGAAACAGGCGCAAAGGTTGAATTTTTGCTTTTAATGCAAAAAGAAAAGGATATATGGGAAGTAATTACAGGTCCCGGCAAAAAAGCAAAGACCGGCTCCAAATTTACATTTAACGGCGGTATGTTACACGCCGAAATAACCGATGTGCTTGACAACGGAGACAGAATCGCCGAATTTACTTACGATACCGATAAATTCGGTAATATTTTTGAGGTACTTGACAAAATCGGCGAAATGCCGCTTCCGCATTACATCACTCACAAGCTCGAGAACGCCGACCGTTATCAAACGGTATATGCTAAGGAGCTCGGTTCTGCCGCAGCACCTACTGCGGGTCTTCATTTTACTCCGGAAATTTTACAAAAGATAAAAGACAAAGGCGTAAAAATCGGCTATGTAACCTTACACGTGGGTATAGGCACTTTCAGACCGGTTAAAACCGAAAATATCGAAGAACATAAAATGCATTCTGAGCACTATCATCTTCCTAAAGAGACGGCGGATCTCATAAATGAAACGCACAAAAACGGCGGTAGAGTGGTAGCGGTAGGAACAACCTGCTGCCGTACTCTCGAAAGCGTGGCAACATACTGCGGTGAAATATGTGAAAAGGATGATTGGACAAGCATTTTCATATATCCCGGTTATAAATTTAAATGTATTGATGCGCTTATTACAAATTTCCATCTGCCGGAAAGTACGCTCATAATGCTCGTATCGGCTTTTTATAACAGAGACGCCGTTTTAAAAGCATACGAGGAAGCTGTAAAAGAAAAATACAGATTTTTCAGTTTCGGTGACTGTATGCTAATTGTTTGATTTAAGGAGATTTTATGTTAAAAGTTATTAAAAAGGTCGGCAATGCAAGGCTTTGCGATTTTGAAACCGTGCACGGAACCATACACACCCCGGCATTTATGAACGTAGCTACGGCAGGCGCAATAAAAGGCGGTCTTTCTGCCGGCGATCTTGAAAATATTAAAACACAGGTTATGCTGTGCAACACATACCACCTTCACGTAAGACCGGGGGATGATTTAATTTACGACCTCGGCGGTCTTCACAAATTCACGGGGTGGAGCGGTCCTATTCTTACAGACAGCGGCGGATTTCAGGTCTTTTCGCTTGCCAAACTCCGCAAGATAAAAGAAGAGGGCGTCAGTTTTAACTCTCATGTGGATGGCCGCCGTATTTTTATGGGACCGGAGGAAAGTATGCAAATACAATCTCATTTGGGCTCTACCATTGCCATGGCTTTTGACGAGTGTGTTGAAAATCCTGCCGAATATTCATATTCCAAACAGTCGTGTGCGCGAACCGTGAGATGGCTTAAAAGATGTAAGGCTGAAATGGAAAGACTAAATTCTCTGCCCGACACCATAAATAAAAATCAGCTCTTATTCGGAATCAATCAAGGGTGCACTTTTGATGATTTACGCATAGAAAATATGAAAGAGATTGCCGATTTGGAGCTTGACGGATATGCCATAGGTGGGCTTGCTGTCGGCGAACCCAAGGAAGATATGTATCGTATCATTTCGGCTGTGGAGCCGTATATGCCTGCGCAAAAACCGCGGTATCTTATGGGTGTAGGCACGCCCGGCAATATAATCGAAGGCGTAAGCAGGGGCGTTGACCTTTTCGACTGTGTAATGCCGAGCCGCAATGCAAGGCACGGCCATCTTTTTACTCATGCCGGCATTATAAATCTCAATAATGAAAAATATAAAAGAGATGATACCCCGATTGAGCCGGGCTGTAACTGCCCGACCTGTCGGAATCACTCAAAGGCCTATATAAGACATTTGTTTAAAGCAGGGGAAATGCTTGCATTCAGACTTGCAGTCACACACAATCTTTATTTCTATAATAAATTGATGGCTGACATCAGATTATCATTAGAAAATGATACATTCCCTGAGTTCAAGAAACAATATGTTGATATACTTGACACAAGAATATAATTCGTCTTCTTTTATATCTATGTTGTATTTATCTATAATATAAACATAAAAAATAATTCGTATCTGATATGTACCCCCAATACTGGACACCCAGTATTGGGGGAATTTTAATGAAATAC
>ERZ808242.180-NODE-180-length-48730-cov-4.736949_pt1 | contig 48730 bp, 37 predicted proteins | sample MGYA00521244_ERZ808242 | MGnify/ENA primary metagenome ERZ808242 (study PRJEB31516, sample SAMN03275573) | gut metagenome | biome: mammalia-associated habitat; material: feces | host: Papio cynocephalus | place: Kenya | collected 2012-07-27 ... | reverse complement strand
TTGCCTACAGCCGCAAATACACACGCTGCTCCTCCACGGCCAGCCGCCCCACCACTTTCCACTAGGCCGGTTGCCTCTTCGATTGCTAAAAATATTTTAGCTTTACGTAAAAATACGACCTTAAACAAAAGCAGCAGTTCCGATTCAACTGCAGCCGTAAGTGAGCCTATTCTTGCTGAAGCATCCGAACCGACTGCTCATTAAAAAAACTAAACCCAGCACGAATAAACTTGCGCAAAATTAATGGCGGTCATGCAAATTGCCTCTCAAAATTAGGTAGTTTTATGGGCAATTGCAGCTATAACCGCCAACTATATTGGCCGTAGAAGCGGGAGCTGTAACTTGGTGTTATTTACTTGATGGAGAATTGACCTAGTTTAAGGTTTAAGATCAGACGACCTAAGCTGTTGCGCAAGTTCATCAACCAATAAAATACGCTTATTTTTAGAAAAAAATTCTATTTGGAGCATTTATAGAAATATTTCAATAAATAAAACTACAAAATAAAGTGTAATATTTCGCTAATCGATGCGGTTGCTTTTAACTCAAAAAGGTGGCCTAAGGGGATATACATTTTTATTCTCTTTATTCATGCAGAAAGGGGCATTATAAGCAAAATTCGGCTCAATTGAATTAAATTTTTCTTAACCTTTCGCCACTTTCACTCCTTGACTACTTTTTAGGGGCGGTCTACAATTTTGGTGCGAATTGGAATAAAAGCTACGGCTTCCCTTAATGCTGGTTGTTTCGTTGCTTGTATTTAGTCAAAATAAATATGGGTGGGGCATCATCCATTGCGGAGAGAACTCGTAAGACCTGCATTTCAGCAGGCGAGATTTGTTAGTATCCGATGATCCTTGGGTTTTAGCCCTGGGAGATATGTCGAGAAGCTCGCATTCCCGTTGGCAACTTCCTGTTGGAGGAAATTAGAGTGTTTTCTGATCGTACTTTAACTTGCTGTGATTGTGGCGAAACTTTCGTTTTTACAGCCGGTGAACAAGAGTTTTACAATTCTAAAGGTTTTTCCAGTGATCCCCGCCGCTGCCCGGAGTGCCGCCGCAACCATAAGCGCGAGCGTGAGAATGGTTCTTTAGGCCGTTCCAATGGTACTCGTGAGATGTTCGAAGTAGTTTGCGCTGAGTGCGGCAAAACAGCCAAAGTGCCTTTCCGCCCTCGCAACGACAAGCCCGTTTACTGCGCTGAGTGCTTTAAGAATCACGGCGGAGCTCGCCGCTAAATAAAAAGCAATTGATAAGCTGGTGTTTTTTGATGATTTTCTTTTTCTGAAACTTCAAAAAATCGAGGAACCGTCCCTTCGTTCGGGGGGACGGTTTTCTTTTTGTGCGAAGTAGCGCCGCAGCCTTAAGATTTTTTACTTTGATAAAGAAAGTCGCATATATGTTTGACAATAAACTTATAAAACAAGCAGCCCAAGAATTGGCCCAAGGCGGTATGGTAGCTTTTCCCACAGAGACGGTATATGGTTTGGGAGCAGATGCCTCCAATGTAGAAGCTATCCGCAAGGTATACGCCTTAAAGGGTAGACCAGCTGATCACCCTTCTATTGTTCACTTAGATAGTTTGGACAAGTTGGAACTCTGGGCTAGAGAGGTGCCAGAAGCAGCTCGTAAATTGGCCGAGCATTTTTGGCCAGGTCCTATGACACTTATTTTGCCCAAACGCCCCGAAGTATTGCCACAAGTAACCGGCGGTCAGAATAGCGTAGGTATAAGAATTCCCGCCCATCCCTTAACAAGAGAGCTTATTTCCGTATTTGGGCGTGGCATTATCGGCCCCTCAGCCAATCGTTTCGGCCATATCAGTCCTACCAGCGCCGAACATGTACGCGAAGAATTTGGCGATCAGCTTAAATATGTCCTAGACGGCGGTCCTTGTGCTGTAGGCGTAGAATCGACTATTGTCGATTTTTCCAAAGAAAAACCGGTCATTGTGCGTCCAGGTATGCTCAGTGCTTCAGTAATTAGCGAAATTGCTGGTTTTCCCATTGCTTGCGGCCAAGGCAGTAAAGCTCCAGGAACACTAAAGAAGCATTACGCTCCCAATACTCCAGCCCGCATGGTGCCAAGTGCCGAACTATCCGAGCTTATTAAAGATAGTAGCTCGCCGACAGTAGTTTTGGCTATGCACAAATTTGCCATATATGACAATGGGCAAGTACGCTGCCTCAGTTTGCCGGACAATCCCCAAGCATACGCTAAATCTATTTATAGTATGCTTCGCTATGCTGACAGCTTGCGACCTCAATCTATTCTTATAGAGCAACCGCCACAAAGTGACGAGAATTGGGCTGCAGTTAGAGATAGATTGCAACGCGCTTGTGCCCGCTAGGCAACAGATGCCAACACACTGACAAAAAAATCTACAGTCGGAAAGGTTTTACTTCGGTCAAGAAGCGTCGGCTTTTTTCATGTTGCTGTAAGGGCAGGGAGTCGGCACCAATTTGGCAAAAAAATTTGAGTCATGCGTATTATCACAGCTTTTAAAGCTTTTTTCAAAGCTCTATTTAATAAAGAATTTGCCGAGAAGTTGGCTCTTCTGCTGACAGATCGTGAAGTTATTCAAAAAACTCCATCTGCAACACCTTCACTTTATCCAGGTGCTGTAGGAATCTTAGCTTTGCTTCAACGCGAAGGACGACTTATAGACTTTTTGCAAGAAGATTTAGAGAACGTCCCTGACGCTCAAGTCGGCGCCGTGGTCAAATCGACCGTTTATAAAGGCTGTCGCAAAGCTGTCCAGGAATATTTGGTTTTGGAGCCTATCCGCACCGAAGACGAAGGTCTAGAAATTACTGTAGAAGATGGTTTCGATCCGAGCGCAATTCGTTTAGTAGGCAAAGTAGAGGGTGATCCGCCTTTCAAAGGGATCTTGCGCCACAAAGGCTGGCGTTTACAAAAAGCCAATTTACCTCAGAGTGCCCAGGACGAAGATTCAGATGTTATTTGTCCGGCCGAAGTAGAATTATAGCCAGATAAATTGGAACTTTTATAAACTATTCTGGGAGACGTTTTTATATGATTATAGGTATAGACTTGGGAACAACAAATTGTGCCTTGGCTTGGGCTGATCCAGAAGCGATTTCAACACAAGCTAAAGTTGCTAAAGAGACTCCTCCTATCAATCATTTTGCCGTTCCCCAGCTCACCTACCCAGCTACAGTGGAGCCACGCAAAACTCTGCCTTCGTTTCTTTACTTCCCTGGCTCCCACGAGTTGCCAGCCCATAGTATCGAGTTACCTTGGGATAAAGAAGCCAAAGACATAGTTGGATACATGGCCCGCGAGCAAGGGGCCAAAGTTCCTCATAGGGTCGTTTCTTCAGCTAAGTCTTGGCTTTCCAGCGAGCAAGTAGACCGTAGTGCTCCTATTTTGCCTTGGAATGCTCCCGAAGAAGTAGAGCATATCTCCCCTATCGATGCTTCAGCACGCTACCTTGAGCACTTACGCTCAGCCTGGGACTTTGAACACCCCGATCAGCCCTTAGAAGATCAGCAAGTAGTCCTGACTGTACCCGCTTCCTTTGATACGATAGCCAGAGAGCTTACCGTTCAGGCGGCTCAAAAAGCCGGCATTAAAAATCTAACTCTTTTGGAAGAGCCTCAAGCTGCTTTTTATGCTTGGCTGGGCAATAGTGAAGAAGATTGGCGCTCTCAAGTGGCAGTCGGAGACAAAATTTTAGTATGCGACATAGGCGGAGGAACTACCGACTTTAGCCTTATTACCGTAGCCGATCAAGACGGCAGCTTGTGTCTGGAACGCTCAGCTGTAGGAGATCATCTCTTACTTGGCGGCGATAACATGGATCTGACTTTGGCTGTGTATATGCAGCAAAAGTTAAAATCAGAGCGCAAAGTTAAGCTCGATGCTTGGCAAATGCAAGTTCTCACCCATGCTTGTCGCACAGCCAAAGAGCAATTGTTGCAAGAATACGCCGAAGAAGAGTGGAGCGTCACCATTCCTGGACGCGGCAGTAGCTTAATAGCTTCCTCTATTGCCGACTCTTTGAGCCGCCAAGTCACCGAACAACTGATTGTAGATGGCTTCTTCCCCAAATGTTCACTTGATGAGCAAGCTGAGCGCTCTCGCCAAAGTGGCTTACGCGAATTGGGCCTGCCTTTCGAAGCCAATCCGGCTATAACCAAACACTTAGCCAGATTTTTGGCAGCTAATAAGCCAGAAGATGGTTCCTCTTCCATTTTTGCTCCTACCGCCATTCTCTTCAACGGAGGCGTACTTAAAGCTCCCATCTTACGTCGTCGTTTATTAGAGACTGTAAACTCTTGGTTAGAATCTGTGGGAGCTCCTCCGGCCAAAGAATTGGTAGGAGCAGACTACGATTTGGCTGTAGCCCGCGGAGCTGTGCGCAGCGGTTTAGCCAGTCACGGTTCTGGCATAAGAATTAAAGCTGGCACCAGTCGCTCTTATTATGTTGGTATCGAAACTTCTATGCCAGCCGTCCCAGGTCTTGTTCCGCCTATTAAAGCTTTATGCGTAGCTCCTTTCGGCATGGAAGAAGACTCACGTGAGCGTCTGCCTAATCGCAGTTTTGGTCTAGTCATAGGCGAACCGGCAGAGTTTAGATTCTTAGCCTCAACTTGTCGACAGCAAGATAAAATTGGCGACTTAATCGATGATTGGGAAGACGATATAGAAGAATTACCTTCGTTGCAAATTACTTTACCAACTGAAGCGGGAGAAATTGGTAAGGTAGTACCAGTTACTTTAGAGACTTATGTAACCGAAGTGGGTACTTTAGAAGTTTGGTGTTGTCAAGACTCCATTCCCAAATGGCGCTTAGAATTTGAAGTACGCAGCAAAGATTAATGATACACTCTTGGCGTAGTCCTCGCGCCTTGTTTAGCTATGCTATAAAAAAAATCACCGGTTTTGGCAGGGCTTACCCCTTATACTTGGGAAATAGGGGGCTTGTAAGGTCGTTGAAGTGCTAGATTTTTCGCTGAAGCAATTCGGTCGAGCCGCATTTCCAAATATTGGGAGCAACGGTACGCCCTCTGTTATCTTGGCATTTAAGCAAGCATTTTCAATACTACGCCCAAAATCCGGTTGGATAATTTTTATCACCTATATTTTGCCGACGGAAAATTTTACTCAATTCGAGAAATTTTCTGCCATCAAAGCGGTTCCGCTCCTGATGAACGGATAGAAGGAGACATATTTATGATCCCTATTTTAGAGCTTCGCACTCAGTACTCTCAGATCCAAGACGAATTGGAAGCAGCTGTACTGAAAGTTCTGCGCTCTACTGCATATGTTTTAGGCCCTGAAGTAAAAGCTTTTGAAGAAGAGTTTGCGGCTTGGAACGGAGTTAAACACGGTGTAGGCGTAGGAAACGGCACTGATGCTCTGCAATTAGCAGTGAGAGCCCTAGATCTGAAAGCCGACGATGAAGTAATCGTCCCTTCCTTCACTTTTGTAGCTTCCGCCGGCGCTGTAGCTTTAGCCGGTTCCAAAGTTGTATTTGCCGATATTGACCCTCGCACTTTTACTTTAGATCCAGAGAGTTTAAAGAAAGCTATTACTCCACACACTAAAGCTGTGATTTGCGTCCATCTTTACGGACATGCTGCCGACGTCAAGGCCATTAAGGCTATTTGCCAAGAGCACAATTTGGCTTTAATTGAAGACTGCGCCCAAGCTACCGGAGCTTGCGTAGACGGTAAAAAAGTCGGAGGTTTTGGCGATCTCAGCTGCTTCTCATTCTTCCCCAGCAAAAACTTGGGTGGCATCGGCGATGGTGGCATGGTTTTAACCAACAACGACGAGTACTTTGAAAAAGTACAAATGTTGCGCGGTCACGGCAGCAAGGTCAGATACTATCACGAAATTTTAGGTACCAATAGCCGTTTAGACGAAATTCAGGCTGCCGCTTTGCGTGTCAAACTCAAACATGTTGATGAGTGGAATAAAAAACGTCGCGCCGTAGCTCAAAAGTACACAGAAGCCCTGAAAGACAGCGGAGTTATCACCCCCCTCGAGCGCGAAGGTTTCCATCACGTTTTCCATCAGTACACCATTCGCACTCCTCATCGTGATGAACTTTTTGATTATATGCGTGAAAACGGCGTTGGCCCGGCCATTTACTATCCAGTATGCCTCCACTTACAGAAAACTTTTGCCTCTAGCGGCATGAAGGAAGGCTCTTTGCCAGTTTGCGAGCAAGTGCAAAAAGAGGTAATGTCCTTGCCTATGTTCCCCGAACTCAGCGACGAGCAAATTGCCACTGTAGTATCTACAATTAAGAATTTCCCTCGTCATTAGGAGATCCGCAGCTTGGATAATATATTTCCTTGGTTACGTAAGAATATAATCACTTCTTCCATGCCATTTAGCTTGGAAGCTCAGGTAGATTTGGCTTACGACAGTTGCTCTACTTACGATTTGCAAGACAAGTATTTGCTTGGGCAATTCTCTGGAGCACCTGGGATCGAGGAAGCAAAAAATTATTCTCTGCATGATCAACCTGATAAGGCCGCGGAAGCGCTCTTCAATCACTTCCGCGACCGCAGTCGCCCCACGCTGTTTTTGCGTTATCCAGACGCCAAAGCTATTGCAGATACATTTAAAGCCTCCCCCTCAGCCGTAAAAGAGCTCAGCGACGCAACGCAACAGGCGATGAGGCATACTTTCTCTTCGTATCTTTCCAACCAGCAAGAGACCTTCAGTGGCGAGATTGATTGGTTCTCCGATTTTTGCTCTAGAAGCTGGCCCAAGACTGCTGTTAAAGAGCTGAGAAAAATTTTATCTCCAGCCAATGTAGCTAATCTGAATGAATCACCTTTAGCCCGTTATCCTTCTTTAGATCGCACCTGGGAACTTAACGAACACTACCATTTTCTTACTTTAGCGCGATCTTACTGGCTGAGCAAACAAGACAAATACGCTTCCGAAATTTTAATTCAAGCAACGGAATGGGGAGCCAGCAATCCTCTGTGGATCGGTGTAAATTGGCTCAATTTTGATACGATAGCCATCAGACTGATGAACTGGATGATTGTTGTCGATATGTGTTTGCACAGTTCCGCTTTTACGCCCCGTATTTTCATAAAAATACTGGAAACAATGATCGTACATGGAGCCGCTTTGGCTTGGCATCTTCGCTACGATGAAGTTTTATCGTTCCCAGCTGCAGCCTGTCTCTACGTATTCGCGAACAATTTCCCAGAATTGAAGTTGTCCAAACGGTGGCGCTCCGTTGCCGAATCCAAGTTTTCCGATCTTATTGAGCGTGAATTTGGCTCTGGCGGGTTGCATTTAAGTGGTTCTCTGTGTGCTCATTGCGCAGCTTTGGAATGGATGTTATTACCTGTATTGCAACATGTGAGCAACCATACCCAGACTCCGCAATATTTATCAGAGTCTCTACGCATCTCTCTTGAGGCTTTACAAGCCATTAACGGTACCAATAAAGTAGCTCCTCATATAGGGACATTTTGCGCTCCAGGATTCATGGGAAGGCAATCTTCCATTTCTGAGTATATTCAGACATTGCTATGTCTGGGGGCTATAGTTTTCGATCATGATGAATTTTTATGTGGTATAGATCGTATGCCCGCAGAAGTAGCTTGGTGGGTAGCTCCTACTCCCGAGCTCATTGCCAAGTTTGGCGCCGGTCGAGGGGATTATTTTCCTGAAGAGACGAGTTTTTATTTCGTTGCTAATGGTGTAGGCAGTGTGCGTGATCATTGGGGAGCTAAGAGTTCTCAAGTCATTATAAAAGGTTGCCCAACTGCCGATCTAACTAAAGGTTTTTATAAAGCTCCCAATCTTCACCAACCCGTTCCTCAGCCCCATTGTGATTTCTTATCAATATTTTTAACTATAGAAAACGAACCGTTCCTTATAGATGCAGGTTTTTCCAGTGTTTCTAGTAGTGCTTATCCGTATCTAAACAGCTTTTTTGCTCATTCCGCTCCCACACTTGCCGAGGAAATTTCGCCTTTAAAGGTGGCCTATTTGGGAGATTTAAACGCTTCCGAGCGCAGGTATTGCCCTGACGATATAACTGAGATACACAAAGATGGCTATGTTTTTTGCTCTCCTTTATATAGGGAAAGAAGAGAAGGCGCAGATGTACTCTTATGGACAAAACGCCAAGCTTGTCTAACTAACGGTTTGGTTTTAAGTTTAGGACGTGAGCTTCTTTTTAAGCCTACAGAGCAAAGGCTAATAATCCGCGATACTGTAGAAGGCGATTTCCAAGGACAAGCGGTAGGCTTCGAAAGCAGTTTGCTCTTTGCTCCCCACCTTCGCTTGATAATGCGCGGCGATATGGGATGTAAAGTTTTAGGCGAAAAGCTGGCTGCAAGAGTTATGCCTTTCTTCCCTAAAGGTGCTCGCCATCTTCATGCCAAAGGGGTTTCCAAGCCCTCTCCTACCGGATGGTATTACAATTACAAGATGTTGCCTACAGATCAAATACGCTTTTTCAGTAAAATACAACAACCGGAAAAGATTTATTTTGTAATAGACTGGACTGGTCACGAGCCTCAGCGCTTTAAAAAAGCCGAATTAGACAGAATGTTTGATTAGTGTGTTACATAGCCTAATAGGCGGCCATTTTTCGAATATACAAGCAAAAAAATAATGCTCCAACACTACTATAATGTGAATGGAGCATTATTTTTTATAAAGTTCTAAATAGTTGATAAGGAGCACCCAGATAATTTTGTTTATAATTTTGGGCAAAAAGAATCCCCCCAAGCTTATTTTTCACGCTCGGAGGGACTTACCACTGTGCGGCTACAGATAGTACTTTTTACTTACTTCTGAGCAGCGCAGTTGATGTAGCCCATGACGTTACCGCTATTTAAGCTATAGCTTCTTCTGGCCACAGAGTTAGAAGAGTTGCCTTCAATAGTATAAACCTTACCATTGGCGACTTTTTCGACAATACCGATGTGGTCGGAAGTACCGTCACCCTGCCAGTCGAAGAGAATAGCGTCACCAGCTTGAGGAGTATAAGAACCACGACCAGCCCAGATGTTTTCCTTCTTGGCCCAGTTGACGATAGTAGGACAGTAGTTTACATTGGAACAAGAGGAAGTGTCTAATACACCATGATCTTTGAGCATATTCATGGCCCAAGCAGCGCACCAAGGAGTGGTCTGGCAATTGATGCCGCTCTTCTTGGTGATCTTGTTAATCTGAGCAGCGTTACCACTTTCAGTCATACCAACCATAGCACCAGCGTCGGAAAGCAAGCCACTTACGCCCTTATTGGCGCCGTAGTTTCCGTTATTACCTACACTGCTAGCACTACCAGAACCGCTGGCGCTGCCAGTGGAAGAAGAGCCCATAACGCTGGAAGTCAAGGAACTCATATCCATGGCTTTAGCTAAGTCACCATACTGAGAAGCGGCCAGATTGCAAAGAGCGGTCATCTGCTCATCACTCATACCAGGGAAGAATTCTTTGAAATAAGTCTTCAGCATATTGGTAGCGAGATTCATTACCTCACTATTGGTGCTGGAGCTAGAAGAAGACTTGCTAGCCGAAGAAATGCTATCAATAATAGTCTGGGTAAAATCTGTAGAAGTAGAAAAACCAGCGGCAGAAGAAGCGGACAAACCGGAAGCGGCGGTAATCTGACTAATCTGATCTGTTACAGAAAGATTAGAAGAGGTCAGTTTCTGAATCTGGTCACTAAAAGAAGATGAGACTGAATCGATAGAAGAAGAGCCAGAGGAAGCCTTAGCGACTTGCTGACTAAGCAATTCCATATTCTGCGCGGAAGCAGCCTGAAGAGCTTGCTGGGTAAGCACTCCCATACCACCACTCTGCGCAGCCATAGATTGCTTCTGCATATTGGCATAGATAGCCTGAGCATTTTTGTAATCATTAGCCGTCATCATAGCTATAGTAGAAGCGTTAGACAAAGCACCCATGAGAATTACCTCTCTTTTTTAACTAGAATTGCTTTTATTTTCAAGGCATATCGCCTAAAAGTAAAGAGTTTCAAACAATTTTTTTAGAGATATTTTTAACTAACTCATCATAAAAAAAGACCCGCTCTGTACGTGCTTCAAAAAGGCTTGCGTACTTTAGCGGGGTATACAAAAAAAACAAATTGGGAAAAATTAACCAGCGATTTGACGTGTTTGTTCTACTCCTTCAATCATGCTTTCCAAAGTAGAATCGAGCTCATCATCGCTAATTTCGCCACCATTTTGCATATGTTCACACACATAGTAAGCGTTTTCCAATTTAGTAAGTCCCTCTTCTATAGCTTCGCGGGATAGAATTAAAGACTCACCTTCCGCTTCAGCGCCATTAAAAGCGCTTTCTGGCAAAGAGGCGTACCTGTCTTTAAGCTCGCCTACGAATTTGCCATATTCATGCAATCCAGTCGCAAACTCACTCCAGGCGTCATTACCTTCACGCAAAGAGCTTATGCTATCCAAAATTGTTTGCACACACGTAGGTAGCATAGGCAACAAACAATTACTTTCAACTCCAACTTCGCCAGCGATACGCTCAGGCAACCTCATTCCACAAGAAGGGCAACGCTTATCCCACTCACAAACCTCACAACCACACTTAGGGCAATGCCAAACTTGTTGTGCCATCAAAGCTTCTTGTTTAGCTTTAGTCTCTTTGTATTTTTCTATTAAAACATCGCCAGTTACTTTCAAAGCTTCTAAGGCAGCAGGCAATTCTTCTATAGATTGGCATTCGCAAACTCTAAATAAATTATCTAAAGCTTCACAGTAGTCTTCTATATGTTCAGGCAAAGACTTGCAAGCGACCAACTTGTCGAAAGAAGGACGCAAATAGTCGAGACGGTTTTCCAACATATCCCAATCGCGACGTCCCTCAACCACAGCCTGACCAGCTTTAAGAACTCCATCAATACTATCAAACTCAGAAATTTTTGATTTGGAATTTCTCAATTCTTCGAGTTTGGCTAAACTTTTTTCCGTTTCTTTTAACTGATTGACCAAAGCATTGACGTCACGTACCGCTCCTTCGACATCTTCGCCCTTCAAGTCACAAATGAGAGAAGAAAGGACTCCACCTACACCTTCAAGATCAGCATAAACTTGAGCGATATGCTCCAGTTCTTCTTCATTGTAATCGTAGCCGCGCACGCTATACTTGAAGGCCAACACAAAAGCAGACATGACTATATCGCACTGGTGTAATTCTTCACGAAGCTGGGCAAGAGGTTCTTTATTGACTATACAATGTTCCAAACCACTCACAAAACTACGTAAATGGGGAATCAATTTGGGAAAAGAATCATCAAGCTTAGGCAGCTTATCTACCATGTTACCTCCAACGAACTGTGTCATGTGCACGTAAAAGAAAACCGATTATTTTTTAGAACTGCGATATTTTTGAGCTAATCCGCCCATACTACGCATTTCCTTAACCGCTTTAACCATAACTTCCAAAGCACATTGCAAATGGAACCTGTCGACAGGTGGCTCAAACTCCTCTAAAAGCTCAACAGCTTTGGAAAGATTTTCTATACAAGTATTGGCCAAATCGATAATGCCGTCAATATTTTCGCGTTCTTCCGGAGTCGTCTTAATTTTAGAAGCAGCCATTTTATTTATACGCGAATTGGCGTCAGCTACACGTCGGCGCAATTCTCCCACAGCACGCTTGAAAGGACGAATCATCTTGGCATTATTGGGAAGCTCTTGAGCAATATCCATAATACGCTGTACGTATTCGGGCATACCTTCATAAGCAGCTTCACCTTTTTCAGAGCCCTTATCGGCGATAGAGCCTCTTTCAAATTCTTCGGGCATCCTAGCTCCACATGAGAAGCACTTTTTGCTGCCTTCAATCATAGGCTTACCACAATAAGGACACAAAACTGTAGAAGAAGAGTCGGTGTCTATTTGACTATCTTGGAAGTTGACTAGATCTTCACCGCTCGCTTTTACTTCTTCCAAAACTTCCGGCAAAGCCTCTAAATTTCGTTCGTTAAGTACCTCAACGAGACGTTCTAAAGCCCTATCGTGGCGAATCAGTTCTTCAGGTAATCCAGTTCCGGACACGATCTCATTCCACTGAGGAATAAGAGCTTCCAAACGAGCGCTCAAAGCTTCCCATTCGGCTCCATTAGTCTCCAATACAAAGTTGCCAGCCCGCAGCAAACTATCTACAACGGGCACTTCAGAATAAATATGGCTATCGCCCACAGCGGCTTTCAAATCCATATTCAATTCTTCCAAATCTTTTAAGTGATCATAAATGTTGGCCACACAAGAGACAGCCGCAGCTGTAGCGTCCATACTCAAAGCTGTTTCTAATTTGGCCATTTCGGAACTCATACGCGTAAAGAGAAGCACTATTTCGTTAATAGCTTCGTTGCGTTCCGGAGGAAGTTCTTTTAAGCGCAAAACTTCCATAAAATTGCCTAAAGCGGTTCCTAAAGCAGCGTCACATTGACGGAACTCGAAGGCGGTACAAGTTAAGCTGACCCCACCATCCACACACTCAGACATAATTTTTACAAGTTGTCTGAAAGAGGGAATTATACGTGGGAAATTGTCGTCTAGCGCTGGAAATTTAGCCATGATACTGTAAGAAATTCTATTGTATTGCAGGGCTTCCTGTATTTTTCTTAAGTAATAGAATATAAAATTTTTTATAATAAAAAATCACTTTGCCTCCAAATGTGCAAAAAGCAATAGGCAAAGTGATTGATAAAATTATAAAGTTACCTTACTTATATTGGCTTACACTAAATATTTTATTATGCTATTAAAAGCCCAAGAGCTTGATAACACAATTAAGTGACGGCTGAACTTTTCGAGCTAGTTGACTTACTTGACATACTCGCCACCATATTATGATTTTGGGAAGCCGAAAGCCCCATCTTCAATTTATTGTCACTGGAAGCACACGTAAAAGAAAGGCCACGTTTGCGTCCTACATTTTCAGCACAAAGCATGCTACTTTTGGCTAAATTTCCCACATTTTTTATTTGTTGATAAATATTATTGAGAGTTTGCCAAGCATTCTTAACATAGTTGAGCTGTTTACTAGCTGAAGCTCCTAAGCTAAGCCCAGAAGCTAACAAACTCTTAGAATTCAGTTCCAATTTTTGACCATATTGGCGCATTTGCATACCACGTTGCTTTAAAGCTTTACCTTTTGATATGAGCGCCATACCGGCAGCTTTGGTAAAAGGGCAACCGAGCATAGCCTTACCGGCAGCTTCCATAGCCGTCCCCGAAGCGTAAAGCGCCAAGCCGGAAGCGATCTTAACCAAAGCCTGTTGGGCTAATTTTTGGCCATTCTGTTTTAAAGTAGAGCCAAGCTTATTTATATGCAAAGCCTGCTCTCTATTTTGATTTAAGGTAATGGAGCGACTGATACATTTTTGTTGTTTGGCTTCCGAATCGGAAGAAATTTGCCAATGGCGCCCATACTCGGCTTTGAGTTGCTGATTAGACAAAGCTTCAGCTTCTTGCTCACTTAAATTTCTAGGTACAAGAGAAGTTGACGAAACTTGGCCTTGTTTTGTTGAAAGCATACCCGATGTTCCCTGACGAGAATATTTAGAAGATAAATGATTAAAATTAAAAAAGGAACCTACATCTGTAGTTAAGGACAGACTGTCTTCCTTGTTTATTGGCTCGACTTGATACTCGGACTTATTGCTGTAGCTCTCTTTAGCTTTAAAACTTGATATTGCAATCCTACAGTCAGCGAAAGTGCCACTCTGGGCAGAGTTTATTTTTACCATACCATTCCCCCCTTATATATGATATGTGATTATATTGCTTAGCCGCTTTAAACACGGGCGCAACTTCAGTTTAGCATATCAATAGTCATTACGAAAGAGCGCTAAAAGACAGAAAAAAAACGCTCCATTCAGTTTTATGACAACCAAATGAAGCGTTCCATTTAATATCTTATTAGTATTGATAAATACTTCCGCCTAAGAACTCACGCAAAACAGAGTTTTTGGGGACCCACTCTGAATCCATAGGCACTACTTTAGTCAAGAAGCGCAGCATGTCTCTAGCCATGGTATAAGAGGGGCTATCTTCAGGAACTTCCAAAAGATAAGGCCAAGCATAATGGCGGAAAACAGCCAATTCGTAGGCTAAAGCCGAATTAAAAATGGCATCGGAACGACTCTGGTGAGGGAAAATATATTTATTCTCTCCTCGACGGACACTCGGCCAGCGCTTAATGGTACTGTCAGCCGATACGCCTCGATATCGTCTATCTCGGATAATGCGACGCAATAAACGCGCATAAGTAGTGGGCACTCTATTAACATTGTCCATGTTGAGCTGAGGCAAAGCGCTCACAAAAATAGCGTAACGGTTTTCTCTGGATATGGCCTCGGTAATGGCCGGATTAAGGCCATGAATACCTTCCATAAGCAAAATTTGGTCGTCACCTAAGCAAAGCGAACTTTCTTCTTCAGCGGGAAAGGGACGCTGATTAACAAAATCAAAGCGCGGTATTTTAGTAACTTTACCTTCCACTAAAGATTGCAAGTCACTCTTAATGCGCTGTAAATTCAAGGCCTCAATAGCTTCGAAATCGTAGTCGCCCTTTTCGTCGCGTGGACATTGTTCACAAGGTAAATAATAATCATCCAAGCCAACATAAACGGTGCGTTTTCCCATAGCTTGCAAATGGGTGGAAAGACGACGTACGGTGCTGGTTTTTCCTGAACTAGAAGGGCCAGAAATAAAGACAACCTTTATGCCGGGACGGGAAAGAATATCGTGAGCAATTTCACCTATGCGCAATTCATGCAAAGTTTCGCTTACTTGCACTAAGTTTTGGCCTTCACCGTTCAAAATCAACCTATTCAATTTGCCTACGGTGTCGATATTCATGCGCTTGTTCCAATTTTTAGCCTGAGTAGCTGCTCCAAGCATAAAGCTTTTCAACTCTTCAGAAGGAAGTTGCACAGGTTCTTGAGCCAAAAGTAGACCTTCAGGCATACCCACAACTTTAATCGAACGCAAGAATCCGGCATCGGGAACAAATGGCCCGTAGGCCAAATCGGTATAATCGCCAATATTGACTATACCAAATTTTGATCCCACCCAACAATTGACAACGTAACGTCTATCGCCGTCAGGATCTTCTACCATGCTTAAAGCAGCTGAAGGCGGGACCAAGCTATTTTTGAATGGTACCCTCTTCGCACAAAGTTGGGCAAATGTTTCATTAACTTCTTTTCCAAAAGCTTCAATATCTTCTACATTTTTTACATAGAAGAAGAGCTGACTGTGCAATGATTGACCGATTTCTAAAGCAGCTTCAGGATTAACTAATTTGGCAGCATAAACTAACAGATAGGCAGAACTACGCGTGACAATATGACGACCGAAATAGTCATCGTTGGTCAGAGGAGTGATTTTGCAATCTGAGGCTATGCGAGCTTTCAAATCGACGATCTCACCGTCAACTTGAGCCCCTACGTAACCTACTTTACGCAAATGATTTATGCATAAAGGCAATTTCATGGCTTGCGCCGAGTCGTCTATGCCCAAATCGCGACACAGTACATCGCAAATAAAAGTATCGTTGGAAACTTCCTGAACGCCGTGAGGCAGAGTTACTTTACATAACATACAAAATGCACTCCCCTTGACTTAGCTAATACTTTTTATTTCTGCGCTGAGAACGGCCTCCCCTATTGAAAATATCTTTTTTGGGGCCACGTCTATTGCCAGAATCTGAGCCTTTGAGAGCACGGTCAGAGGCTCCATGTCGGCCGCCCCTTCGTTCATTACTGTGAGTCCGTTTGCCCTTATCGTCTTTAGCAAAGCTGCGGCCTCCGTTTTTGCGTCCCTCACCACGTCTACCTTTAGCTTCATGACGTTCTTTAGAGCCACCATTTTTATGTTTAACCGATTTAACTTCAACCGGTAATAACACTTTAAGCTTTTCGGGCGTAATTAAACGAGCTCTCAAGCGCACAGGGCCAAAGTCATAATGGTTTAAAGCTTCCAAAACTGCAGCAGTATCTTCGCTGGGAAGTTCCACAAAAGTAGTATGAGAGCGCAATTCTATATCGCCTACCTCTGTTTTAGACAAAGAAGCAGCTTCAGCCAGCATACGCAAGATAGCTTGAACATTGATACCGTCGCTACGTCCCAAATTTATCTGAATATAGCTCATGCCTTCAGCAGCTGCAGCGCCAGCTTTTTTGGCCGCTTTATCTAAAAGACTGTTGCGCTCAGCTTTACTACGGCGGCTGCCCCTATCAAGTTCTTGCACAGATACATTATAACCGGCTGTAAAAATGGCTCTGGCCCTGGGCAGCATACTAAGTACAGCGGCCAAACTGTCGGAAGGACTCAAGTAACTAAGCAACTCGGCTGCCAAAAGACGATAATCTTCATTGACAGCAGAAGCTAATCTTTCCGTAACTTCTTTATGGAAATCGGCTTTTATGCGACGGCGTACTTCTTCAGCTTGCGGCAATTTGCCAATCTCAATGTCAATTTTAGCTTTGCCCACCAGCCTCTTAAAGCGATTAAGTTCATGTCTAGCTACAAAAGTAATGGCTGTGCCACGCTTACCGGCTCTGCCTGTACGACCAACGCGGTGGATATAAGTTTCAGTATTTTGAGGAGGGGCCATATTTATTACATGGGTCACTCCCTCAACATCTAAACCGCGGGCAGCCACATCGGTAGCGACCAAATATTTAGCAGCTCCACTGCGGAAACTACTCAGAGTGCGCGTCCGTTCAGCTTGAGCCATATCTCCATGTAAAGAAAGTACATTTAAGCCAGAATGGATCAAAGTTTGCGTAAGCTCGTCTGTTTCTACTTTGGTATGGCAGAAAATGATGGCCAATTGTGGAGCTTCAGCGTGCAAAATATTGCAAAGGGCTTTAGCACGCCATTCTTTAGCCACCAAATATACTTCGTGACTTATATCGTGAGCTGCCGTCAGACCAACACTGATAGAAATACGGTGACAATCTTCGCGCAAAGTTTTTTGCGCCAGTTCTTCCATCTCGGCTGGCATAGTGGCTGAGAAAAGCAATGTCTGGCGTTCTGCTGGCAAAGAAGCCAAAATTTTGTCTAATTCTTCAGCAAAACCCATATCCAAAATTTCATCGGCTTCATCTAAGACTAAAGCTCGACAACCACTTAAATCTAAGGAACCGCGCTCAATATGGTCAATCAAGCGCCCAGGAGTGCCAACAATAACTGGAGCTCCTTGCTTCAAAGAGCGCATTTGCTCATGATAGCTTCCTCCTCCATACAACAAAGCGGCTTTGGTACCCAGGGAGTTTATTACTCTAGCTACTTGCATAGCCAGTTCTCTGGTAGGCAAGACTACCAAAATAGAGGCCGGACGCGTATTGTCTGGATTATTAAGAAGAGGCAAAGAGAAGGCTAAAGTTTTTCCTGTTCCTGTACAAGATTGAACCAATAGATCAGTTCCGGCCAGTACATCATCCCAGCAAGCTTGTTGCACCTCGGTAGGAGTAGTAAAGCCAGCTTTTTGCAAACTTTCTTGCAAAGCACTATTAAGCGGCCATTGGGTAAAAGGAATTAGTTCCATATTCAAACCTTTCAAGTGAATCAAAAATACAAAAAAAGAGCGTCTTGAGAACGACTTAAGCTGAATTCTCAAGACGCTTGAGCATGTTCAAATTATCCGAAGAAAAATAATAAAAGTGCTACCGAACTAAAGACAAATGAAAATCATAAAACAAATGTTATTGTTTGATCTTGCCTTGCACTTTTTGACTAGATTTGGCATTTGGCTTAACCTCAGCCTTAGTCTCTTGTGATTTTTCGCTATCGGCGCCAGTAACAAAAAGTCCTTTGTCAGAGTCATATTTTACCGATCCTAAACCGTGTTTACTGGCTTCAGGACACTCTATAGTGTAGCCGCCACGCCTAAAAACATAGATATATGGTTTTCCAGAAGCGGGACAGCGCAATTCACGAAACATATATTGAGGACGCAAAGCCTCTAATTTGGCAGGGAAAGCTTTGTTGTGATCTTTAGCATAAATTTCACAAGCGGTGGCCAGCTCATTGATATTTCTAGTGCAGTCGGAGAGTAAACGTTCGATACGCTTTCCTTCTGCAGCTAAAAGTAACCAGCCCCAATCAATAGTTTCTAAGTTGGGGATATCCTGACCATATTGGGCAGGCTCAGGCATAGATAAAGTGTAGTGACGACGATCTTTACTAACTTCGTACACAAAAGGCTTACCAGAAAGAGGATCATTTCCCAAAATAACTTTAGGCGCATCGGCAGGTAAGCCAATATTAAAACTATGTTCCAGCGCTTTTAAGCTAACTGGATACAAGCCGCTCTCCATAAAGTAATACTCAATAAGTACTTGCATACGAGCGTAGGCACGTAACCCCAAGGCCTTGCGGCTAAGAGATTGAGTTTTTACCTCGGTAGATACTTGTTTTTTTTCACCTGAAGCAGGCAAAACGACCGCCTGGGAAGGAGAGACAGAAGTTGTTTTGGCATTAGTAGACTTTTGCGCTACCACCTTGTTTTTAGTGGACGTCTCTACCATGGCGCCAGCATGATTTTCAGACGCCTGGGCACCACTAAAAAGGACAGCTAGCAACCCGACACTTACAGCAGAAGTTCTAAAATAGCGTCCCCAGAGACCATAAAACTTCTGCAATTTGCCACTAAACATATTATTCCACTCCAACCACTCTTTGCGGCCGCTTACGACAGCAGCTTAATTATTAGCGTCCCAGTAATCTTGCAAGAATTTGCGCGGTTCGGGCAAACGCAATTTGCGCAAAGCCTTAGCTTCAATCTGACGGATACGCTCACGTGTCACTTTAAATATACTGCCTACTTCTTCCAAAGTACGCGTATGACCATCGCGCAATCCAAAACGCAACTCAAGCACTTCCCTCTCACGCACCGAAAGTTTGTCCAAAACTTCTTTTATGCGCTCACTGAGCCACACTCTAGCAGCAGCTTCAGCCGGGGCGACAGCTCCCTCATCTTCAATAAAATCTCCTAAGTGAGAGTCTTCTTCTTCACCAATAGGAGTTTCTAGAGAAATAGGCTCCTGAGCGATCTTTTGAATTTCACGAACTTTAGCTTCGGCGCTACGCTTCCGCTCAGCCACTTTTTCTTGATAGCGCTTATCTTCAGGAGTGATAGGCTCCTTATAAAGCTCACTCAATTCGTTGCAAAGTGCATCCTCGTCGATAGGATACATACGCATAGCGATCTCTTCCACCGTTGGATCGCGCCCATTTTCTTGCAATAGCAATCTAGTAACACGAGTCAGACGATTGATCGTCTCTACCATATGCACAGGGATACGAATAGTGCGGGCCTGATCGGCCAAGGCTCTGGTAATAGCCTGACGTATCCACCACGTAGCGTAAGTACTAAACTTATAGCCTTTGCGATAATTAAATTTTTCTACAGCACGAATAAGGCCTAAATTGCCCTCTTGAATAAGATCCAAGAAGAGCATGCCGCGGCTGATGTATTTTTTAGCGATACTAACTACCAAACGCAAGTTGGCTTCGGTAAGATCACGTTTAGAAGAACTTCCAGCTCTGACTAACTTGTCCAAAGCTTCAAAACGTTCTAGACGTTCGCGGGCCCCAGGAACTTCATCTTTTACTTCTTTGAGTATGCCTAAACGATACTGACGTTTAGCCTCGTTGAAGCACTCCTCAACCAACTTTTGACGCTCAACTAATTCGCGGAACTTAATTCTCCATACCTTAGAATCACAAGTCTTGAGCCTATTGACAACATCAATCAAAGTGCTATGCGAAGTAGGAGCCGCGTCATTTATATCATCTTCTTTGTTGATATCGGGCTCAGTCTCGTCCAAAGTGAGAGAGAATCCGGGAACATCACGTTTATCGGCTACTTCACTTAAAAGATCCAAAACCAATTCGCGGAAGCCAGGCTCCATAAGCAAAGTCTCGGCAGCTTCATTGCCTTTTTCAATGCTCTGAGCCAGCTCACACTCACGCTCTGGAGTGAGCAATTCGACCCTACCAATCTCTTTGAGATATTGGCGCACAGGATCGTCTACAGTAACCTCTACAGAACTATCAGTTTTTTTCTTGGCTTTAGAAGGCTTGTGTGCCACTTTAGCAGGCTTCGACTTAATAGCCTCAGCTTTCTTGAGCTGTTGTCTGGCTTCTTCCAACTTAAGTTCAAGTTCGGCGTGCTTGGCAGCTTCCGCTCTCTTCTTTTGAGCCAATTCGGGAGCAACAAGTTCCGGAGGTTCATCAAAATTGGAGGACGGAGCAGAATCTACTAAATCCAGATCCTCACAATCGTATGCTCCGTAGCTCGCAGCCGACCCCACAGTACCAAGTCCAAGGTTATCACTCGAGCTGAGATCCGCTCCAAGGCACAAATCAGACATAGAGCTACCTAGGTCCAATTCTGAAATACTCTTGGTGTGCTTTTCTCCCCTTATATTTTCCATAACAAACCTTTACCTTACGCTGCTAAAAAAAACAGAATCTTATCTCAAAATGCTGCTAACATAAGCAGTCTACGAACGCTGCACTTTCGGAAAAAGACCGAAAGCCCCCCTCCGCAGAGAGCTTATTTGCTTGTCCGAAGCTGCAATATCTCGACGAAAGCCGACAAGTGGCAAACAGGCCTAGAATAGAAACACGGAATTGTGTAATATCCCGTCTTCTGCCCCGCGCGCTGTCCGACAATACTTTATATACAATTATATTGTTTTTTTTCTATCAAAGTGACTGGCATAAATTGTCAGGCACGATTCTGACTGTCGGCAAATAAGCAGATCTTTTTGCCATTGACAACAGCTTTTGTTAATACCTAAGAAAAATGGTTTTTCCTGCTTTTTGCCACGAAGGTTTTTGCTCATAGCCACGCGCTAGCCGACAGCAAAGCCAATGACCTAACACTAGACATAGCCTTCTCAGATTTATCCACGCAATATTTTTTGCAAATTCATATATTCCAGATAAAGGGGATCGTCTTCAGCCATATTTCCAGAAGCCATCTTGGCAAACATTTGATACTTTATTCTATCCAAAGATTTCTTCAAATTTTCATTTCTTATATTAGAAGCTAGCTGGATCGCATCCTCAAAGTTAGAATCTAGGCGATCATAAGCCATAATTTCGGTAAGTTTGGCGCAATCATCTTCCGAAGCTCCTTCCCCCAAAAGTTCGGTAACACTAATAGGACCATCTTGTTTATCTAAAAGCCAAAGCTTTTCGAACCAATGGCGCATATATTCATCACCTATTAGGCTTGGACTGATAATCTTTTTAACTTGCTCCAGCCATTCCGGATGTGCCGTGCATAAACTGAATAATTTTTCTTCAGTATTGAGAAGACGAGTGTGCGCCTTAAACTCTGGAAAAGGGTGATAATCGATTTTGTGCTTGCGACGACGCAAATACAACGCCAACTTACTTTCGGCAAAACCGCTATAATAAGCCAACTCTCTCACATAAGCATCACGGCGCACCGGGTCTTGAATTTTTTCAATAAATGGGAGTACAAGCTTAACTAAATTTTCTTTACCTTCCGGAGTAGTCGTATCTGTCAGCTTAAGCTGCCTTTGAATCACAAATTTTACAATGCCGATTTTTGCTTTGAGAACTTCCTCAACAGCCTGACGACCACGAGCAGCCATAGAATCGGGGTCTTCTCCCTCAGGCCAAACTACAGTCGTAACTTGCAAGCCCTCTTCTTCCAAAACATCATTACCTTTAATGATAGCTTTAGCTCCAGCTGAATCGCCATCATAGGCCAGGATAACCTGAGTAGCGTAGCGTTTTAGTAATTTGGCTTGTTCAGTTGTCAAAGCGGTACCTAAAGAAGCGACACAACAATCAAAGCCGATTTGATGCATAGAAATAACATCAAGGTACCCTTCAACAACTATCGCTTTATTTTCACGTGAAATTGGTCCGCGAGCTACGTTAAGGCCATATAAGTGACATCTTTTGGAATAGATTTCTGTTTCCGGAGAGTTTATGTACTTGGGAAGACCATTTCCTAAGATACGTCCTCCCATGGCCACAACACGCCCTTGAAAATCGGTTATAGGAAAAATTAAACGTCCGCTGAGCAATTCGCGCACACCACGTTCTTTTTTTACAAATATGCCACAATTGACCAGTTCTTCATCACTAAAACCGGCTTCATGTACGACTTTAAGCAAAGGCGCAATATTGAGAGGTGCAAACCCTAAGCGAAATTTTTCCGCCACACTTTTTGAAATACGCCGTTGCAATAAATACTCACGACCGGGAGCCCCCTCCCCAGTTTCAAATAGAATGTGACTGTAATATTTGCAAACACGATCTAAAAGTTGTAAATATCTTTGCTTGGCAGTGTCTTGCTTGAAGTTATCGGCTTCCCACTTTATCTCCACTCCAGCTTCTTCGGCCAGTTTGCGTACAGCCTCAGGAAATCCCATACCTTCCATTTTCATGAGAAATTGGAAAACATTTCCGCCTTGTTTACATCCGAAGCAATACCAAAAGCGGCGGTCGGGATCGACGCTAAATGAAGGAGTTTTTTCATTATGAAAAGGGCACAAACCGACATATTTACTGCCAGCTCTTCTAAGTTGCAAATAGCGGCCTATGACTTCGGCAATTTCTATACGATTATTTATTTCATTGATAGCTGATTCCGGAATTTTCATAGCTTGACCTACTCCGTCTTTTCAGTCGGCAACTCCCCTATAGTGAGCAACAGTACAGCCTCCGAAGCCTTCTAGAAAGGATTTCTGACTCTTTTCCATAACTTGTTAAAGGTGAGTGAAGATACTTTAAAAAGCACACCCTCTCAGGGCTCAAATAATACTTCCGATCCTCAGGTTCCTCCTGTTGACAATTCGGCAATTACTGAAGACAAAGATGATGTACTTAATAAAAAAGTCATTTATAAGTCTTCCATGAAGAATTTTTATATAGCTTCCTTCTTTATCATCGTACTAGCCTTCTTACTTGTACGATCAGGTATTTCAATGCTGAGCGGACGCGAAGGTATAATTGAACCGGATATAATTATTTTAGGCTCTACACCTATTGTGTTAGCTATTATAAGCTTGTGCATTCTAGTCGTTTCTTATTATCGATTTCGGGGACGTTCCGTTATTCTTACGCCCGTCCACTTAATTTACGATAGTGGTAACGGTAAACCAGTAAGTATGGCTTGGAAAGATTTCCAGACAGCAACTGAAACAAAACAAACCAAAAGTATCTTCGACCGTACCGTAATCAGCGACGGAAAAGTGAGTTTTTTGGTGGAGCGCTTCTTTTTTCCTCAGTATGATAAGTTGTGTGCAGATATTAAGACAGTACGCCGTTTAGCAAAAAAACAAAGATTGTTCATCTAGCATTCATCTAGCATTGGATTAGAGGCCAACTAATTAGCACTAGATAAGCGATAAGAATCAATAAAAAAAGCTCCCGATAGGGAGCTTTTCTTTAAGGGCAAGTAATTCTGAACCTTACAATTTTTTCAGAGCTTTTATTTCACTTTCACTCAAGCGACGATACTTGCCACGGGGCAGATTGCCTAAGTTGATCGGCCCCAGTTTTATTCTCTCCAGCTTTTTGACTTTGCAGCCCACAGCAGCCAACATGCGACGTACCTGGCGCTTACGACCTTCGTGGATAGTTATTTGTACAATATTTTCCGCCAAAATCTTCACTTTGGCTGGAGCAGTCCAACCATCATCGAGGCAAATTCCTTCTTCCAAAAACCTAACCTCGCGCTCCCCAGGAGTCACATCCACATTGGCAACATAAACTTTATCAATCAAACTGCTGGGATGGAGCAATTTGTTAGTCAACTCTCCGTCATTGGTAAAAATGAGGAGACCCTCTGTATCGCGATCCAATCTTCCGACAGGATATACGCGAGTAGGAATATCTTTAACGAATTCCATAACAGTAGGACGATCTGCTTGATCTTTAACAGTTGAGACAAAGCCACGCGGCTTATTGAGAACGACATAAATTCTCTCGGCAACGGCTTTGGCGAGTTTTCCCCAACCAACGACTTCAATATCATCACTGTCAAGATCGGCCTTATCGCCCAAAGAGGCGACTCGACCGTTTACTTTCACTCGCCCACCAGTAATAAGAGACTCACAATATCGACGTGAGCCAACCCCACCGGAAGCCATAAGTTTCTGTAAACGTTCTGCAGTCATACCGTGATAAATCCGAAAGTGCTTAAATTAGCTCCAAAGAGTGACGCGGATTTTACGAGTATTGGGGTTGTCGCGGTGTTCCCAAAGGTAAATACCTTGCCATTGTCCCATAGCCAATTTGCCGTCGATAACAGGAATAGTCAAGCAAACATTGGTAATGGCGGCCTTGATATGGGAAGGCATATCATCTTCGCCTTCTTCGACGTGTTTAAACCAATCGGTGAAGGGAATGGTACGCTTCATCCACTCTTCGAGGTCATGACGAGCGTTAGGGTCATGATTCTCTTGAATGCACAAACTGCAGGAAGTATGCAAAACAAAAAGGTTGCACATACCATTTTCGATGTTGCTGTGCTTCACAACATCGTTAATCTGCTGAGTGATGTTATAAAGCCCCTGGGCAGAGCCCTTAGAAGAGGCCTGATGAGAGATTACTTCTGAAAACATGATGGTGCGCATTCAATTAAAGGCCCTCCACTCCTTCAAACAAAAAGAAATTTCGTCTAAGAAATTGGAAGGCAGACTTCAGGGTGTTCTCAAAATTGGCGGCCTTGCTAGGATATGCAAATGAACTATAGAAGAGTGGGAGTCAACTTTTAGGATTGGGTAATGCAAAAATGTCTCTCCCTTCAAATCACAGCTTTCATTTAAATTCTCAAGATATTACCAGATGGGATCTTTTTGCTTGCGTAGCCGGACGCCCGGAAGGAATCGCTCTAACTAGACTGGCTCACATATTGCATGTTGATCGTGAGCGCTCCCTAATTAAGCCTCTATACGATTTAGAAGAGGAGGGGCTTATCATCTGCGACAGTCGCGATCACTACATTCTTAATAATAAATCGCAAGTAGCTAAAAACTTGCGCCAAACACTCTCTTTTGCTCTAGCTTCTAATTGCGATTACAATTTTTATTTTTCCGAGCAAATGATCGCTTTTTTGAAGAAAGCCTACAGGAGTGATCATTTTAATAATCGAGACGTACCTGCCGAGCTTTTAGATCCAGCTTTGCTCTGTCGTTTGGTAGACAATGCTCTGTTGCTTATTTACAGCTATGAGCCCTTTACCGGACGCATGGTGGAAAATATATTTCTAGATGGCTTATGCGATTATTTAAAAATCAAACGTGCCAAGTCGTTCTTCTTTAGAAAAAAAATGCCCTTAGAGCAATTTTTAGAAGAGCGCACAGATAATTTTCAAGATCCCAATAATCCCCAATTGCAAGCAGCTATGAAACTTTTTCATGGCAAGAATTTAGCCGGACGTAATTGGGGCCTCTCTCCTCTAGGCGAAGAGATAAGAGATAGCGTCGAAAAAGAAGATTCGGAAATGTTCGATCCAGCTTCTAAAGCGTGCTACGAAAATTCTTGGCAAAAGATGCAAGAATACAGCCGCGAAGGTAAAAAATTGACCGTGGATATTTTGCGTGAATATCACCATTTAGCCATGGCCAATACCAATTTTGGTGGCATTTATCGAGATCATGAAGTTGTTATAGCCAATAACCCCAACTTCAAGCCTGCTCCCATCAATGAAATTCCTCAGCGGTTGCGACAATTAATCGACAATTTGGCCGTTTGCGAACCTTCTACTTTTGAAGAATCTCTCGATATGTGCGCCTATGCTTACAACGAGTTTGTCCATATCCATCCTTTTCAAGATGGAAATAGCCGTACCGCACGTATCATTTTGGGCCACATGCTCAACTTATTGCGTATGCCTTTTGAAAAAATTCCCGACAGTTTCGCGGCCCGCTTTTTGATCGTGACTAAAGGGTTACAAAAACGCAACGATCATGAAGTAAAGTACGTTCTGGAAGAAATATATCTCAATTGCATGAACCGCAAAGAATTGCACCAAGTTATTAGCTAACCTATTAACATCAAACTAGATATAAAAAAAAGAGCAATCGTTGCGAGTAATGGCCAAGCGCGATTGTTCTTTTTTTATAAGATCTTCAAGCTAGATACGATGGAAAAGACGCTCTAGTACCTTTTCCTCCAAAATAATTCTCGTAGGACGTCCATGCGGACAATAAAGAGAATGCTCAACTTTAAGCATATTGTTGACTAGCCCTTCCATAGCTTCAAAGCTAAGAACATCTCCAGCTTTAACGGCAGCTTTGCAACTGGCCATGGCTCTAATTTTTTCTCGCATATGCTCACGGACATTGCCACGAACAGAGATAAATTCTCCCGCCAGTTCTTCCACCAACTCAGCGAAAGTTGCAGCAGCTTTTTGCAAGGGCAAGGCAACAGGCACACCTCGCAAAGCGAAACGATCTGGGCCAAAATTCTCCACTTCATAACCATATTCACAAAAAGAATCTAGGCTATCTTGCAAAAATTGACTGACTTGAGGAGTAAATTCCACTATTTCAGGGATAAGCAATCCTTGCGAGCGTTCACTTAAAGCCTGTATATTAGCAAATTTTTCGTAATTGATACGCTCTTGAGCCGTATGCTGATCAACGAGCCACAACTTTCCTTCGCATAATCCCACTATAAAAGTTTTGTATACTTGCCCAAGTACTTTAAATTGAGGGGCTTCTGTTGCATTAGTACCGTGCCAAAGCTCGCTCTGTTGTAAATAATCCGAGTGACGCTCCACTTCAGAAGCAGCTATAACTTTTTCTTGTTGTGGTTCTGCTGCCACTTTATTGGCAATCTCTATCCTTTGCTGGCACTCATCTTCAGAATTTGCACTTTGGGAAGCTTGAGAGCGATCTAAAACAGCGCGGTCCCCATTAAAAGGTGTATACAATTCCAAAGCCAATTTGGCTTTACCAACTGAAGCTTTGGAACTTAATGTAATTTCTTTTTCTAAAGGTTTCTTATTAAAGGCAGATTCTGGAAAATATAAACGACCGGAAGCCCCCTTTTGCCTTTCAACCTGGCTAGCTGGAAGCGTCTTTTTAGCCTCAACAACCGCCATGTCGTCATTTTCTGATTTTTTCTCAACAGCACAAGTTTCATCAATTCTAGAGGCTGTTGTAGGTACTTCTCTTTGAGCTTCAGCTTTGCGAGCCAAAAAGTCGAAATGTTTGGGCAAAACACTATCTGCACGATAGGCTTCTAAAGCCTTGCTGACAGCTCTGTATACCAAAGAAAAGACTGGCCGTGGCTCGGCAAATCTTACTTCCAACTTGGTAGGATGAACATTGACATCTACAAAAGCCGGATCTACAGTCAGGCGCAACATACCTACAGGAAAGCGACCTTTTTCAACAAGAGGAGAGAAGCCTTCCAACAGAGCTTGAGAAAGATTTTGCGAGCGTATGACTCGTCCATTCATGACAAATAATTGATAAGTGCGATTGCTTTTAGCCACATCGGGACGAGCCACAAAACCATCTATGCTCATGCCTTCGGCGCTATCAAAAATAGGTATAAAATTGGTGCTATCCAATTTCCACAGTTTAGCTAAACGTTTGTCACTGCCCATATCAGCAGTAAAAGAAAAAATTTCCCGTTCATTTGAGTGAAGCGTAAAGGCAACTTCAGGCCAGGCGGCAGCCAAACGCCCCAATAGATCTATAATCTGAGCGCTCTCGGCGCCTGCAGAACGTAAAAACTTTAAACGAGCTGGAGTATTATAGAAGAGATCGCGCACTGTAATGCGAGTTCCAGGTACGGCGGCGCAAACGCTTAAATTTGGTTCACTTGCTCCCTCCAGAGTGAGAAGCGTACCTTCAAGATCACCAGCCTGGCAAGTGCGAATTTCCAAGCGAGAGACAGCAGCAATGCTAGGCAAAGCCTCACCGCGAAAGCCCAAAGTAAAAAGATTATCTAGATCTTCCCATTCTTTAATTTTGGAAGTGGCAAAGCGCTGAACGGCTAAACGAGCGTCCTCACGGCTCATGCCACATCCATCGTCTATAACTTGCATAAGTTCTCTGCCGCCACCACGAATATTCACGCTAATTTTACTTGAGGCAGCGTCGAGAGCATTTTCTACCAATTCTTTTATGACCGAAGCCGGACGATCGACAACTTCTCCGGCAGCAATGCGCTCATAAACACTCTTTTCCAAAAGGCGTACTTTAGGCTGTTTGTCCATCTTAGTTAGTGAAGAATTTCTTTCCAGGAAAATTACAGAAAATAGAAAGGCGAATATATTTAAATCAATTCGTCAACACGTACAAATTCAAAGCCGCGCCCACGCAAGCCAGCAATAATCAAAGGCAAAGCTTGAGCCGTTTGCTCGCGGTCTCCTCCACCGTCATGTAATAAAACAATATCACCAGGCTTAGCTTGAGACACTACTCTTTGGGCAATAACAGCAGCTCCGGGAAGTTGCCAATCGCGTGGACAATTAGACCACAATACAGCCAACTGACGCAAGCGATTACCGTCTTTCAAATTCCAAGGATAGCGCATTCCATAAGGAGGACGATAGTAACGTGTTTTTTCGCCCAAAACAGCTTCCAAAGCTAAACCACCTTCAGCGATTTCTCGACGAGCGCGGTCTGGTGTGCAACCTAAGAAATTACAATGCGAAAAGCTATGCGAACCAATTAAATGGCCCTCAGCTTTGATTTGCTTGACCAACTTGGGAAACTCAAGCACATTTTGTCCTACACAAAAAAAGGAAGCTTTAACATTTTCTTTAGCTAAAACGTCTAATATCAAAGGCGTATTGAGAGGATGAGGGCCGTCATCGAAAGTAAGAGCAATTTTATGGCCTTGGCGACTTCCGTAGGCCAGAACTTCTCCGTATAAAGAAGAAGTTACGTTAACACAAGGCTCTAAGAGAGCGCCCAAAGTAAGGATAGCACTGTAAGCTCCCCAAAATACAGAAGCCTTTCGATATTTTTCCGGACATAATGCCCAAGCAGCCAAAGTAAGAGCACCTGTGCCTAAACAGTAGGCAGCTTGATAATTTTCATACACCCAATCACGGATTTCTTCGCAATAAAATTTCATCTTAAATCTTCCTCAATAACAACTCGCCGTCTAATTTTTATGCAGGATCTGGCCTTCCTGCTCTTAGGTTAGACGTTAACTTTTATACAAAGGGGAAAATATTTTACAGGCGAATTTGAAACTGTTGCAGTTCGCGTACCCGACATTTCGGAGGTTGTATATAAATGAGTAATAATAGTTTGTCCGGAAGAGGCAAAACTCAAGACCAACTAGCCAGCAAGCATGACACTGCCAGAGGCTTGCGAGAGCATGAAGAAAGACTGCTACTCGAACTAAAAAAGACCAGAGAAACGAGAGAGAAACAAGCTAAGCAAGAAGAAGAGCAAGCAGCCAACATTCACTATATGAAGTGCCCACACTGTGGCTTCGATTTAAAAAACGAGCACGTCGACGAATTTGACTTAACTTTGCCTAGGTGTGAGCATTGTCAAGGTATTTTTGTGAGCGCCGAACAAATTCAAGCTATAAGGAAACATTTTGGCGTCTTTAGCAAGTTAGCTCGTTTTGGCTCAGTATTTACCGGCGGTAAGAAAGATAAGAAGTAAAAAAGCTGGGCAAACTTGAGAAATAAGTTAAGCCTATACCCAGTATATGTAGCCGTCAGCACCACACTTGTCGAAAAACTTCCTTAAGTTCATGCTCATTGGTTGGGGATGAAGCCAGAATTTCTATCTCTGCTTTGACTTCAGCTATTCGCCTTTTATCAGATAATGATTGCCAAGGCGAAGTTTTTCGAAACTTAAAAGGTGTTTGCTTAAGTGTTTTGTGTATGCTGACGGCGGAAGGACGACTCAAGGCCCAGCGCACAAGCCTGGCTTGGGCCGCTTGTACAAAACAACCGAAACTCAATTCTTTATTTTTGAGTTGATAACAGAACTTTGAGAACTGAGCCGGTTCCAATTCTGGGCCCAAGCCATCACCGCCTTTAAGTGAAACAGCCCAACCGCCGAGGCCTCGCTCAAGTTTGCTTCTGAGAGTAGCATAATAAAATTTTAAGGCATCACGCTCGACATTTGCACCGCACTTGGCCAACAGATAACGCCTTTCCAAAAATTCTAAGTACAGCCACAGTTCTAAAATACCCTTATGACTGGCGAATTTTGATTGACAAAATTGATAAGCCGACTTAAACATTTGTAAGCGTTCATTTTCTATACTTTTTAAAAGCCAATGCTGCCACAGTCTCTTTATCTTTTGCTTCGCCCCTTCCAGCATTTTCTTATATTTAAGGACATAGAATATACTGGCAATCCATCGCTTGAGACCAATAAACTTTTTACACCAGCTCATTTGTACAACTATTGACTTTTCCTCAGGAAGTAAATCTTCAATTATCTCCTTAAGCTGACTTAATCTAAAAGGCTTAAAAAGCACCGCTTCTATTTTTTCTTCTTTGAGCATTTCGTCTAAATTATCCAAAGCAGCTGTAATTAAAATTTGTTTTTGTTCAGGATATTTGACGCGACAACATCGAAGCAAATGCAACTGATTATTAAGATCTGAGCCAGCATTAGATATCAAAAGGTCCGCTCTTTGCTTAAGCAATTGGTTGATAAAATGCGCGGAATTTCCCTTTAAGCGGGTTATTTTATAATTTGATTTTTGCAATACATAGATAAGCATATCGCCGACTATACAATCTTGATCGCAAATAATTATATGCTGACCTTTACTCATATGTATCCCCCCTATAAAACAGCACTTAAATTGATAAATTCATACAAAGGCGCAAATAAAGCTAAAAGCACTCCCGCAGTACTTAGTCCCATAACACAGAGCAAAATTGGCTCAATTAAAACTGAAAATTTGCTTATATCATAATTAACTTGTTCGTTATAAAATTTGCTCAAGCGCTCTAAAACGTCATCTAAGCTATTGGCTTCCATAGCTACATGGACAGCATTTATGAATGACTTAGGAAAATATTTGCCCATTTGCAAAGCTTCACTAAATTCACAACCTTGATGAACTCCAGATATTGTGTGTTCCAAAGCAGAAGCTAAAGGATAGTTGGCCAAAGCCAAACTAGTTATTTGCAAAGAGCTATGTAAAGGCAAGCCACTGCGTAAAAGCAAAGCTAGTGTGTGACAAAAGCGAGCAGAGATAATATTTTTGGCAATTTTGCCCAACAAAGGGACGGTCAGCACAAAAGTTTGCCATTTTTTCTGTCCGTATGCAGAAAAACGATAAGTTTTCAAAGCTAGCAAAAAAACGAAAATAATAATTCCGGAAATAGCCCAAAGCGCTTTACTCTGTAATAGAGAGACGAAGCCTAGCAGCATTAAAGTTGGTAAAGGCAACCTAGCTAAAGAATCAAAAATAGGAGCAAATGAAGGAATAATATGGAGTATAACTAGGACACTTAAAGCGGCAAATCCCAAGCATACCGTCAATGGATATTGCAAAGCAGAACTCAATTTGCGTTTTAGTTCCAATTCCAAAGAAAAAAACTTTGAAATATCGAGGCAAATTTCATCTAGAGCACAAGAGGCTTCACCAGCTTGTATTAGACCGACTTCTATTAAATCAAAATACCCAGGATGCAAGCTCCAAGCCTGAGTTAAAGTACTCCCTCGACAAACTTCTCGACTCACTTCCAGCCAGATCTTCTGCTCATCTTTACATTTGCAACAATTGGCAACTGCTTCTAAAGCTTTTACAACATGAACTCCAGAGCGAAGCATCACTCCAAGCTGGCGGTAGATAAAAATTTTCTCCATGATTTTTACCTCCAATTTATCTGACTAAAACTACTACTTTTTAAAGTACCATCTATCGAAGGTGCCGCAGCCCACTGTCCTCCTGTAAGGGTATTTATGTATAACCAGCTATTACCAGGATCAACCCATAAAGCTCTGGGTTTAGCTTTACGCAACGACTCCGGCAGGGGAATTTGCTGCCAAGTACCACAGCCACTATTTTCTTGAAAGATTAAAGTATAGACGAAACTATTATCGATAGTGTAAATAGCAGAGCCCCAAATATTTGCAGCGACAGAATGTAAGCGTCCAGCTCCGGAAAAAGGTACAACCACAGATTCGCCCCATCCAGAAAAGGAATTGATCTTTTCTTGCACTCCTTTAGGTAAAGTCCCCCAATAGAACTGACGCAAACGGCGAGGAGTACCTTCACAAAGCCAGACGGTACTACCATATTGATCACAAGCGATCCCACGCAAATCCTGTATAGGCTTTTGCTTACTTATCAAGCACTGGCCATTTTTCCATGAGTAAGCTCCACTATTATTGGAATCATCCAGTACCCATAAAGCTCGATTGGCACTGTCAGCACAGAAGAGAAAATTGCCCATTTTATCGGCAGCGACGTCAATTATATGAGCTTTGTATCCCTGGCTATTAGTAGGTACTTCAATAGTATTACAAGCAATATTCTTGCCTTCGGCATTAAAGAGCATTTGCAAAATTTTTGGTTCTCGAGCGTGCGAAGCCCAGACAATGCCCTGCCCTGGATGGCCACAAATTGCCCCCGTAGACCAATTGACAGCAGCTCCAGTAGTTTTAGGCGCAGTGGCCAAGGGCTCCCAAAAAGAGACTTTGGCAAAAGGCAACTTTAAGGCCTTATCGGTAAAAACAGTTTCACTATCGTACGTGTGAGCATCTATGGAAGCAAGTGTGTCTGTATTGATAAGCCGACGCAAAGTGCACAAAGGGGCGCCGTTTTGACCTGTACGCACAGTAAGTAAACTGAAGTCTTGGCTAAAAGGTGAAATTTGAGCATACCAATAATAATCCTGATATGGACGAGCAAACTTACCTTTTTGCTCTGTAGGCAAAGAAGCTGGTGAACATTTTTGTAGTTCTTCCATTTTTGCCTGACCTAAATTTACAGCCACTGTGAAACGATCTGTGTTCAAGCTGGCCTTAGCTCCAAAAGCATAAGTTCCTAATAAATAACCAGCGGCACAAAAGACCAGAAATATCCCCATCATCAGCTCTAGCAAAGTATAAGCACGCGATGTCTTCCTTTTCACTGAACTATACCCCCAAAATTTCAAGTTCTGTATATAAACTTCTAAATAGCTTTTCTTTGTCGTTTTTTATGTGAAGCTTATTTTTATGTGACTCCAGTTCACTAAAAGAGATAGTTAAACTGAGTTCTAAAAATTGCAAGCCGCCACGCATACGCCAATTAACGGAATTTACACTTATGGAAGATAATTCACGTGCTAGAATACGTCGCGAGCTTATTTGCTTTAGATCGGATACATTATTGGCGTTGGGCTTAAATTCTGGCCGATACAGACATCTAGTTAAAATTTTGCTTTCAGAGTCCCAATGGAAACCGATAATAGAGAATTTACCGTCTGCAGCTGGAGCTTGGCGAAAGATGAATTTGAAGCCAAGTTTATCGTCACAGCGAAGACGATAGCCTTGGCGCCAAGTATTGGCACTAATTTTAGGCCAAAGTATTTGCTCACAAGAGCGCAAATCACGACTCATTACTTCCATAGCCAAAGCAGCAGAGCGCATAGCTCTCATACCCATTTCGCTATGTTTATAGTTGCGCGTAGAAGCCAAGCTCAGTTGGCCGACTAAACTTATGAAAAGAACCGTTAAAGCGCAACATATTAGCAACTCTACAAGAGTCATACCCAGGCTTTTTCTTCTATAAATCGGGCCTTTGTTCGTATATTGCATTTTTCCACCCCCCTGCGGAATCGCGCACAATATAAAGATTGGCTTCTAGGCAAGTAGGCTTACCGCTACTGCTTAAAGTGCCTTCAACTACTCCTCTAACTCTCACAACCTTGGCAGATAAGCGACTTATTTCAAAATAATAATGGTCGAGCTCCTCAACTACAGGAACTTTTGCCAATATTAACTCGCCAGAGCTAGCTTTTTGTTCCGCTGATAACTTATTGCCCGGTGCTTCAAACAAAAAAGATGCAGAGCCACTTTGGCAATAATAGAAAAAATAGTCGCATCCAGATTTTGCCAAATACCAAGCTTGTAAATTGCGTTCTTGAACTCCAGAGAATCGACGTTCACTTTGCAAAGAAAGCAGATGGGCCGCTCCCAAAATAAGCATTACAGTCGTCAGCATCATAGCCATAATGAGAGCTCCGCCTCGCTGATTACGGCGGCAGAAGCCGAAGTACTTGCCAGAAAAGCTCCGGCTTCTTAACCGTTGCCAATTGTCAATATATTCCAAATACGTATGTAGCAAGATGATTTTCCCCCCAGTAGCGGCAAGCTCTAAGCTGCCGCAATAAACAAACCTAACTTATTATTTCCCTCTCCCATACTGCTTTCAAAGCTTTAAGTCGCTTATTCCAAAGCTTTTCGACAATTTCAAAGGAATGTTGGGCTTGCTGTAAATAGGCGAAACCACCACTGCGTTCCAGCCAGTTTTCAATGCAAATAATCAGCACTTTCCAGTACTCAATTTCCTTTTCACTGACTCCTTTTAAAAGCTTATCTACTCTGCCCTTAGAGACACGTCCAGAGGCCTGGCGGCGTACCTCTTCAAATTCTTGCTGTACTCCAGCGCAGCGTTCTTCTATGCCTAATTTTATATGACGCCAACGTCTGGAAAATTCATAAGGCGAAAGGGTGCGTTTTTTAGCTTTGTCTAACATAACAGGTAAAAAGTTCAGCATAAAGATTTCCCCCCTTATGGATAAATTAGCTGTTACCGTTATAAACTACACTACTGAAATAAACTGGAAATTTTTTACTCTTTAGGCGGCAGGAAATTAACTCAGGCAAAATTTAATTATAGATACGTGATCAAGACAGCACGAATTCTGGTGCTTGAAGATGACGCGCCGTTACGAGAGAAACTCGCCAGCGTCCTTCAAGACGAAGGATTTGACGTGATGGCCGCAGCCAGGGGGGAAGAAGCTGTCGCGATCTCCTCACGCAAATTATTCGATTTAGTTGTTTTAGATGTGCATTCTGGCAATTTAAGCAGCTACCGGACTCTTTCCAGGGTGCATCATTATCTAAAAGAAGCGGCAGTTTTGGCCATTACCAAAACTGTCAGTGAGGAAGATTCGATACGATCCCTCCGTTTCAGTGCCGCCGACTATTTGCGCAAGCCCTTCGAAGTAAATATTTTTTTAGAGCGTATCGGCCGCCTTCTGAAATTAACCCGTCAACACCAACAGCAGCGCGAAGAAAGCCTATGTTTGCAAACTTTGCACTCGTGGTCGATTCAAACCTTATTGAGCAGCTTTTTGGAAGGCCGTTTTAGCGACCACACAGTTAGAACAGCCCAACAAGCTGGTCTTTTGGCCAAAAGTCTGGCTCAACAAGCCAATCTGGAATCTCCAATAGTTCAGGAGATAGAGATAGGAGCCGTTCTTCAAACTCTATCAGCTCAAAAGCATTGGCACAATTCAGCCAAAAGTTTGGAGTTGTGGGAAGACAGCTTCCTCAAGAACTACTCAAAGCCAGAGTACTCTCTGGCCAGATATATAATTGACTCTGCCTTATCAGCTTCTTTACAACCACATACTTTAAGTCCTCATCTAAGAGAAGACTTGGCTGGCCTATCCTTGGCCTCAACGTTTTTTCATTGCGGGTATTGGCAAGAAGCAGAAAAGATTTTGCAACACTTGAGTACTCAGCCCACTTTAAGCGGCATCAAAGCTCAATTGCGCCTGGCTGCTCTTTGCTTGCACAATTCACAAAATCAACCAGCTCTAACTTACTTGCAATCAGCTATGCAAACAGCAGAACTTTTGGGGCCTCCTGTCTGGGCAAGGACAGCCTTGGAAGCCTATTTGCTGTATGTCAAAGTTGATGACCGACATTTCCTCAGTGAATTACAAAAAGCCCAAGCTATTTTAGCTCAGTTGCAATTGGAGCCTCATTGTTCCAGATCTATTCTGGCCAGTTCAGGTTGTTTGCCAGTAAAAGCTGAACAAATTAGTCAAGCTTTAGGCAATTTGCTTAAAGCCAAACATGAACTCCAGATGGAAACAGACTTGCCCTGGTTATTACCTCTACTATTAAACTTCTTGTACCGACATTGCCAGTTGCCTTGTCCACTAGAAAACAAGTTAGTGAAGTTACTGCGCTGGCAAAGTACCCAAATTACAGAGATATTGTCTAAACAAACTTTTACACCTAAACATGTAGCGCAGCTAAAACAGTTTGCTATAAGGTGGAAAAGGCAACTCTCCTATGCTCTACTAGAACGACTCAATATAAGCCAAAATTCAACCTGTGCTCAGTCTCAAGCTAGGACTACAACCTTTAATCCTACTCTAGAATTAAAGCTTTTGGGACAATGTTCCATTAAGCTAAACGGCGAAACTGTAAACGCAAAACTTTGGACTACTCAAAAGGCTAAGCACTTATTTTTGCGTTTGCTAAGTCACGGCACCTACCTAAGCTGTGAGCAAATTATCGAGGAATTTTGGCCTGAAAGCAGCAACGGGCAAGCTTGTCTTTGGAAAGCTCTATCTACTATCAAAAAGATCTTTAAAGATAAGTGCCCAGATTTTGATCCCATAGCGCGTTGTTCTTCAGCTCTATCTCCCAATCCACGTCTGAAAATAGTGGCCGATTGGCAAAGTCTGGAAAAATTATGGGGAACGTATAGAGTTAGTAAAAATATCCGCTTGCTTAAAGATATTAAACAACTGAGCCAAGGCCATTTTCTACCTCAATGCTCTATGGAATGGGCCACTTTAAAAAGAGTGCGCCTTGATTACATTTCCTTGCAAGCTCTCACTGAATTGGCCTCCTACCAATATAAACAAAAAGATTGGATGGAGTTGGTAGAAACAGCCTCTCAAGCTATAAGCTTGGAACCACTTCACGAGCAATGCACCTATTTACTAATGCAAGCATATATAGCAATACAACAGCCACAATTAGCATCTCAAACTTTTGAAAATTTGCAAAAAGCTTTTAAAGCTCAACTTAATCAAACTCCGAACCCTCGACTTGGCGAAATTTATCAAAAAATTCGACAAACCTAATTGCTACTAAAAAAGGCAGAAGCTACTAAGAGCTTCTGCCTTTTATCGTACTTTAGCTTATATGCTAGAGCTCGCTGTTTATTTTATTATTCAGCCTTACCTTCATCCTCAGCTTTAGCGGAAGTGGAAGTAGTCGTTATAGCAGCACTCTGACCAGTTTTGGCCCACCACACGGAGTAAGCCAAAATAAGCAAGGCGGTTACAAAGCCAATACAAGCCATAATTTCCCACATGGCAGCCACATTGTGATGGTGATACATAAACTGAGTTAGGTCTTCAGCTGTGCGGCCACTTAAAGTCACTAACTGATTGAAAGCTTCTCCTGGCTGAATCGCTGCTGCTTGATCCGGCGTCATTAAATTAGTATCCACCAGCATTTGTCTGGAGAAAGTATCCTTTGAAGCCAGCTTGTCATAAAGTCTGGGAGCGACAAGACCTTCTAAAGTGGAACCTATGGCAAAGGACATTTGCCCCAAGCCCAAGTACATGCCTTTTTTATCACTTGAAGCTAAATGAGTGCCCACAAATTCGCTAAATTTGGGACTGGAAAGCATTTCTCCGACGCTGAATACAGCAATCGATAGCAAACAGAACCATCCCATATGGGAAATACCAATTAAGCACATTGACACAGCAGCCAAAGCAGTACCCAAGGCAATGCTGCGCAAAATGCGCATTTTGGACGATAACCAAGCGAAGAAGAAGCATGTAAACATGATCATGCCACAGTTCAAGTTCAGCATACCTTCAGGCTGAATGTAAGTTTTTGTCTTGTCCAAAATCATTATAAAACTGACTACGGCATTATCTGTATTGAGGAAATGAGAAACTGTAGTGACTACATCGCGACTATCTACCCAATCTCGAATATGCAAAGGCAAAACGTCAAACATACAGTTAAACATGAAATAGAAACCGGTAAAAATTGCCAAAAATACACATAAATGAGGGCGTTTTAATTCGTTTATAGTTTCCCAAACGATATTGCGCTGTTTCTCTTTATTTTTCTCGCACTCTTTGGCCAGTGCTAAGCGTTCTTCTAAACCAGGTTCTTTATAAGTAAGCAGAAGTAAAAAATTACAAGCAATGATTAGAGCACAAGCCAGAAAGACATGACTCCATTCCATCTTGCGCAAGAAACCAGCTAAAACAGGGCCTATAAAACCACCGATGTTTACAGTTTGATAGAAAACTCCCCAAGCCATAGAGCTATTCTCTGGCTTAGTCGATTTAGCTAAAGTGCCCTGAATGCCAGGCTTAAAGATGGCTGTTCCTGTAGCCAAACAGACAGCTCCCAGCAAAAAGCCATAAAAAGTTGGGAAAGCGGCCATAATTAAATAGGCGCCCATTTTTACGGCCGTAGAAATACCGATCATCAGTTTATATCCGTAGCGATCAGCTAAGCCACCGACAAAAATGGGCACAAATCCTTGGAAGCCAGACCAAACCATAAGAATAATGCCAAATTTGGCAGCGGTTACTCCTAAACCACCTTCAGCTGCCGGAGCTGTGGCATACAAACCGGCTACAGCACGCACGCCATAATAAGCTAAGCGCTCTACCATTTCCATAGCGCCGACTACCCAAAAGACGTATCCTAGGCTCATTAGCGCTGCAAATAGTCCTAATTGCTTTATATCGGTAGCATTTTTATCGTTCTGCCCCATATGCTCTCTCTCTCTTGTTAAAAATAAGCCGCTATAATTGCAACTTTGCCAAAAGAAAAGGCGACTCGCTGCCAAAACGAGCGAACCGCCTCCTAACTAAAATACTATCCTTGCTGTACTAAACGGATCCGCTTCTGTTCCTAAAAAGCTTGAAACCACCGCGACGCAAGGGATCGGCTCCAGTATCTATACTTTCACCTTTTACTTGTTTGGCTAAAATTTCAGACCATTCTTTACGCTCGCGCTCGTAAAGCTGCTGCTGCTCAAAGAGCGATTGCTTAGTTCGTTCTAACTCTTCACGCAAGCGAGCTCTATCCTGATGAGACTCTTCAATGAGCCGATCTTTCTCAGCGTTTTCAGCTTCAAAATTAGCTAAGGCCTCCAACATCTGGGCTGATTGTTTTTGCAAAGAATCGGAATCGCTGCGCACCGAAAGCTCGTAACGCAGAGAATCATTTTCGGACTTAAGTTTACTCAACTGGCCCAAAGCATCATTGAGTTCTTTGCTACCGCCTTCTCCAGCCTTAGTTTCATATTCTTTAAGCTTAGCTTTCGTCTCATTAAGTTCTAAATTGACAGCATCCAAGCGATCTTGCATGCGAACTTCTACGGCCTTGACAGCGTCATAATCGTCTCCGAATTCGTGACTTTCTTCAATCTCAGCTTGCAAAGCCTCATTTTTAGCTTGCAAGGTGTTTATACGTCTGAGCAAGCGAGACTTTTCACTTTCCAAGCGCGACGCATTTTCTTGCAAAGCTTTTTCTCTTTGCGCAATATCGGCAGTTTGCTTATCAAGTTCGGCTTGACTGGCCAGAGCTTGAGCCTGGGCCTGGGCCAACTCTTGCTGCAACTTTTCTAAGGATTGACGATTTTCATCCTGAGCTTTGGCCAACAACTCCTCAGCCTCGGCTTGGGCGTTTTCTAATTGCAAACGCAATTCCTCGCGAGCGCTCTCAGCCTCTTCGACTTTTGTTTGCTGCTCTCCAAACTCTTTTTCTGCTTCTTCTAAACGAGCTTCAGCTTCTTTTAGCCTAGCCAAGGCCTCGGAAGTTTCTTTATGAGCTTCCGCAGCCATATTTTCTAATTCAGCCGACTGAGCTTTGGTAGACTTCACCACCGTTTGCATTTGCACCAACTCAGCCTTGGCCCCTTCAGCCTCTTCCTCTTTCTTTTTATAAGCTTCAGAAAGATCGTCATAAGCGGTATTCGAATGATCGAGCTGCTTTCTAGCCTCTTCTGCTTCCTCTTTGGCTTCTTCGAGTAAAGCTTTGATTTCGTCCAACTCATTAGCGGAGTCGTCGCATTCTTGGTTGGCTTTTTTCAGTTGGGCAGAGACCTCTTCAAACTGCGCTTTTAGATCTTTAATGTCGCTGTCTCTCTGATCTAATTCCGCTTGCAAAGCCGAAGCCTGGGCAGCATTGTCCGAGCGATCGTCTTGCAACTGGCTCTTAATATGTTCAAGCTCAGAAGCATAGTCTTTGGCTTGCTTTTGCAATTCTTTATTTTGCTCTTGTAAGCTGAGATAGTCTTGCTGCAACTTGCCAAAAACTTCATCAGAGCCACTAGCTGTACTTTGCAACCGCTGACAAGTTTCTCGCAAACTCTCTAACTCGTCAAAGTCGTCTTTGGCTTGGGCATTTTCTTTCTTTAAGCGCTCACATTCGTCTTTGAGAGCGCGATTATCTTTTTGCAAATTGCCAATTAAAACTTGAAAAGTAGACGACTCCTCCTCACAAGCTTCATACTTAGCTTCACAATCGTTGTATTTTTGCTCTAAAGCAGAACATTGTTTGGTAAGTTCTCCCTTAGCGTTGCTCAATTCGTCCACGTAGCTGACGATTTTTTCCATAAAGTCGCCAACATCCAGACCATAGGCATCTAGAGGGGCTCGCAAAACTTCCAAACGGTTCAAGATAGAATCTACATTAGCGCCGCTTTCACTCACTTCGGAATGTTCTTTAGCCATACGCTCATGTTCTGTACGCAAATTATTATATTTTTGCGTAAGCAAGTCGTATTTTTTCTGCAAATTGCCCAGAGCTGCGCTGCCGACGCTGTCTTGTTTAGCTTCCAATTTGTCCAAAGTAGAGCGAATTTCATCAAAATTCTCTAGAATATCTTTAGGAAGCTCAACCGCTCCACTATCGATAGCATTAAAACGCTCGGTACAAAAAGTGCGCAAAGAAGCCATATCCTGGCGCAAGCTGCTTACCAACGTCTCGGCAAATATGCGTATTGACTTACTTTCAGCCTCAACTGGAGCGGAATTGTTGGGAAGATGAGCCAATTTCTCTTCAATACGAGCCAAGGCCTTATCGGTAGAGCTACCCCCTGGAGCAGGCAGAGAAGAGGGACGACGAGATTCTTCACGAGTTTCGTTAAATAATTTTATCAACCTAGCCTGAGCTCTAGCTAAAGGTTCCACAGCCCTCTCAATAGCTTGTTCTAGCTGAGCTCCATCTATAGCAGCAGAAGTTCCATTTGCTTTAACACTATTTTTATCTAAGTTAGAATTACTTAAGTTTTTCTCTGCCCCAGAAGAGCGCAAAGGAAGTTCCATTTCCAAATAGCGCATCTGCGATTCATATTCATCCAAATCGCGATCGTAAAAAGATGAATAATCTAAGGCCACCGGAGCGATACCAGTTAAACTTTCAAAAGTAATCGGAGGCGCAGAGATGCTCAAAGTAGATTCTCCATCGACGCTCTCGGCTACAGGCTGAGTAGCTGAGGTCACACGCTCGGAGACAGGAACAGCAGCTCCCATATTTCTACCCACAGAAGACGAAGGAGCTTTGAAAGTAGCGGTCGGTTCCTGGGTCGGCTGTGACTCTGGCTCTGGTTCTGGATCTGGATAGCCATAATAGCTGGCAGGATCAGAAGAGCTATCCTGGGCGCCCATATAGCCTTGAGCAGCACTAGACTGGCCACCACTTTTTGCTGTTTCAGCCGTCTTATTATCGCCATCTTCACTTCTACCATATTCGGAAAGAAGACGCTGCACATCATGATGACGTAGGACAACGTCACCGGCTCGGCGCGAGGCGGACACTTTGCCTTCACTTACCCATTCGCGGATAACGTCGGCAGGGACATCTATTAACTCAGAAACTTCATCGATAGTGTAAAACTTAGACATTGAGGGCAGGTTTCGAGCTCCTCTCCTCTTTTCCTATGCAAGGATATTTGCACAAAACAAGGAATTTCTGCAAGTATTTTCCATTTAATGTAGCTACCCCAAAGCCGTATGCGTACGGCTAAAGTTTTTATTTCTTTAGAGGCTAACCTAATGAAACACAAATTTTCCGTTTTTTTGCTCGTTGTCTTGGCAGCAACCATCGCTTTACTGACCTCAGCTTGTAGTAAAGGTACTTCCCAGGCCACCAAAGCTAAAACTATTGTCAAAAACAGCAATTTCAAATTGACCGCCCCTGCTGCCGATCGTTACGAAAACGTCGAAGGCACAGCGCTTTACAGTGCAGCTCCAGATATAACTGAGCGCCTGGCTGCTTTAGGTGGCAAAGCTCCCCAAAACATAAAAGCCTTTTTTATTTTGCTTAATCCCAAAACTCCATCTGAAGCTATTTTGGTAAGAGCCGGTTCCGATGTACCGGAAGAAGCTTACAAAAACCAGTCTAGCAGTGTGATTGTAGTTACTGGTGACGTGAAATCGGTAGATTGCCAACCTTTAGCTGCCTACATGAAAGAATCGTTAGGCGTAGATTTAGCCCTTACCGCTTCCGGAGAGCTGGCTTATATTGACGCAGAAAATACTATCAATTTTAGCATTTCCAATGTGAGCAAATCTGATGCTGCTGCTCAGAGAGCGGGCAAAACAGTGAATTTACCTTTAGAAGGCACTCCTCTGGGACAGCCTAAAGATACCAGCATAAAAACCGGTATCGTCAGTGACGAAGCCCCAGCCCAGCCTTCCGAGCCCTCTGAATCTAGCAGCAACATTTCTGAAGCTGCCGAAACAGCTCAAAGTTACTCAGAAAATACAACAACTTCCAGCGCTTCTGCTGCTACAGAAGAAGCTATGCATGAAGTTCCCAGTGCCATGCCAACACCACACAATCAAGATGGCACTCCCAGCGACTATTCCGTCGAGCCTACCCCGGCTTTTTAAACTAAACCTTTTTTAGAATTTGCCGTTTTTCACGGAAACTCACAAAGGAGAGAGACTTATGCCGCTGCCCAAAATAGATGAAACTATCAATGAAGTAAAACTTTTCAGCCTAACTGATTATGAAGCTGATTTTATTCCCTGGAAACGCAGTGAAAGGGGGCAGCAAGTCTACATAAAGTTGCTCCGCGAGCAAGAGAGCGCTCTCCTTTACGTGGGCGAGAATTGCGTCATGGATGCTGAGCTTCAGCAAGCTTTGATTCGCTTAGTAAACGAAGGCTGGAATGTAGCTGGAGAAGTGACAATGTCTTTTGAAGGCTCTACAGAACCAGGAATAGATCCGTATGTTTATCAAGATCCGATCGTTTTGGAGTTGGGCAAAGGACTCTTGCCTTTATTAGATCCCCAGCAAAATGCTCCTTTAGTTTCGGCTATGCCTGGCTTACGCGACGAAATAGCCAGAGAATCTGGCTTAGTCCCTGCCGGTGTACGTATAAAAGATAACTTGCGCTTAGATCCTTGTCGTTACACTGTTTTGCTTCACAATTCGCCTATAGCAAGTGGCGAAATTTACTTGGACAGATTTTTGGCAATAGGTTCTTTTGAGCAATTGTCTACTTTAGAAGGCTGGGCTGCTATTGAACCAACTTATCGCATGAAGGCCAAGTGGATTGAAGCTTCCTTGAGAGAGAAAGCAGAGAAAGCAGGCTGCCTCTTAGTAGGCCCCATGCAAGTGCTCTTAACTCACCTTAAAAATTTAATGCTCGAAGCAGCTCCTGAATTGTTAGGCTTGCAAGATACTTTCAATTTAATTTCCAGATTGCAAATTACTCACCCGGTTGTAGTAGGCGAGTTTATTCAAGATGGGAAAAAATTACGTGTTTTACGTAAAGTTTTGCAAACTTTGCTTAGTGAGCGCGTAGCTTTAAATAATTTAGTGACTATTTTGGAAACTATCGGTGACAATTTAACTGAGCAAATCAGCTTAGATAACGATTATATTGAGAAACTGGCCAACAAATGCCGTTTGGCCTTAGCCAGGCAAATTTGTTGGGCCAATCTTACCCCCGCCGGTGAATTACAAGCAGCCGTTACTGGAGACAAATTAGAAGCTGACTTATACACCTTAAAAGAATTATTTACGCGGGAAAAAATCCAAGACAGCCAAGAAGAATCGTTAGTCGATAAAATTATCTCTTGCCTCAAAGAAAAATTACAAGCTGCTGGCAACCCTGGTGTAATTATCACTTCTCCAGATTTGCGCAGCTTCTTATCTAAGCTTATCAATGCAGATATTCCCCATATGTGCATATTATCAACCCAAGAAGTTGCTAAAGGTCGCGTTAAGCTCATTGTGAACGGAGTCCTCGACTATAAAAAGGAAGAGCCTGTCTCCGCTACTTCCACAGATGTAAAAGAGACTTCAGACGATAATACAGCCAAGGAAAAAGCCGAAGAAACAAAATCGGATGCTTCCTCGGCTAGCGAAGGCTTTATGGGCATATTTAAAAAATCAAGCAAGAAAAATAAATGAGTACTACTGTAGTTTACGCTTTAGCCCATGCTTTGCTAGATTTTGCCTGTGCCTTTGCCTACTTTGCCAACGCGGCTCCTAATTTTTCCGACTGGGCTATATTGGCTTTAATTTATAACTTATGTGCTTTCGGTCTTCAGGCCCCGTTAGGTTTGCTGGCTGATAGACTCAATTATAACGCAGCTTTGGCCATTTTAGGCTGTCTTGTAGCAGCAGTAGGCTGTGGTTTTGCACTTCATCCGCTGGCTCTGGTCATTTTAGCTGGCTTGGGCAGTGCCCTCTTTTATGTTGGCAGCGGAACCGAGATATTAAATTACAGCCAAAATAAATGTCTGCCAGTAGGCATATTTCTAGCTTCAGGAAGCGTAGGCTGGTACTTTGGTACAAGCCTTGGTTGCACTCAACCTACAGAAACAGCGGTTTGGCCAATTTTAGCTATTCTTACTGCGACTGCTCTTGTAGCTGTTTGTCAGTACAAAAAGGATCCCAGCTTCAAGTCTGATAATTTGCCTTGTCAAGCCTGGGATTTTTCTAAAATAGCTTGTATAGCTTCTTTGCTTTTGATACTAGCTACGATATTGCGCTCGTATATAGGCTGCGGTTTGGCTTTACCTTGGGTAAAAACTTCTCCCTGGTTGGTAATGCTGGCTCTATTTGTAGGACAAAGCATAGGAGGATTTTGCAGCGACCGTTTTGGCTTAATGAAAACAGCGTCCTTATCTCTTTTAGTCGCCTCTGTCCTTTTTGTCTGGTCTGAAAATACAATTGTGGGACTGCTAGCTATACTCAGTTTAGCTATAAGTACTCCTATTGTTTTTTGGACTTTGGCAAAGATCATGCCTGATAAGCGCGGCTTAAGCTTTGGCTTATTGGGAGGGTCCATGTTCTTGGGTTTCTTGCCTTTAGATTTTAATGTTACTATCCTAGCTCAAACTCCATATGGATATGTAGTGGGTAGCCTTCTTATGCTAGCCAGCTTATACGTAGCTCTTCGTCTAGCTTACGACATAGTTAAGCCTATCGATCAGAGTTCACCTAAAGATATAAGATCGGATATGATGAGTGATCACACTATAATTGTGGGCTGATTTTGGCGTAGGCTTGCCACTACAGTTCACACACAACAAAAAAATGGCCCGAACCAAATATGGTGCGGGCCATTTTTTTTGTCTCTAGAAAGGACTAAGCCTGAGCTTTTTTAGCTTCTATGCAACTAACGGTATCACGAGCGATCATCAACTCTTCATTGGTAGGAATGACCCAAATTTTTAATTTAGAATCAGCTTTTGAGACCTCTCCTACGCTACCGCGCTTCAAATTGTCGTTCTTTTCTGTATCGAGCTTTAAGCCCAAGCAATCTAAATTGGCGCAAGTTAAAGCACGCACAATAGGTGAATTTTGACCTATACCGCCGGTAAAGACGATAGCATCGGCGCCACCCATTTCAGCCATATAAGCACCAATATATTTGACCAAACGCAAACAGAACATGTCCAAAGCCAACTTGGCTCTTTCGTTGCCAGCCATGGCCGCATCTTCGATATCACGCATATCAGAAGAGAGACCAGAAACACCAAGTAAACCAGACTTCTTATTCATCAAAGTATCGACTTGAGCTGGAGTAAGATTTTCTTTTTCCATAATGAAAGGCAAAATGGAAGCATCCAAATCTCCACAACGAGTGCCCATCAAAAGGCCTTCTAAAGGAGTAAAGCCCATAGAAGTATCGACACATTTGCCACCTTTAACAGCAGCTACAGAACTGCCATTGCCCAAGTGCAAAGAAATAATATTGACTTTATCCAGAGGCGTATTGGTTACTTCAGCATATTTATTGGTAATATAGCGATGAGAAGTACCGTGGAAACCATAGCGGCGAATTTTGTAACGCTCATAATATTCATAAGGCAAACCGTATAAGAATACCTTAGGCTCCATGGTAGAATGGAAGGAAGTATCAAAAACAGCCGTTTGGGGAATGTCTTTACCCAAAATTTCACGGCAAGCCAAGATACCTTTATGCTGAGCCAACTGATGTAAAGGGCCTAAGCAAGCTAAATCTAAAATACCTTGCAATACTTCATCATCAATCAAAATGGACTTATTGAAGCGCTCGCCACTATGTAAAATGCGATGGCCTACAGCGTCGATGTCCTTAAGACTGTTTACGCCCTCGATACCAGTTTTGCCGGAATTTATCCAATCAAAAATGGCAATAATAGCCTCACGATGATCTTTCAAAGAGCGGACGCCCTTTATACCATCAGTGCCAGTAGCTTTCATAGAATAGAGAGCTTCTTCAGAGCCGATCTTTTCGCAATTTCCAGAAGCCAGACAACGTTCGGTACCGTTCTTCATCATTTCAGAATCAGTCTGGATGATCTGGAATTTTACAGTAGAAGAACCGCAATTCAAAACTAAAATATTCATACTGCGGGGATTCTGTTTGCCAAGGTAGAAATCCTATAGTTTAGACAAGTTTTCTCTCAGAGGTAGCTTATACAAAATTATGCAAAAAATCCTTATAGTCCATACCGGCGGAGGTTTAGGAGACGTTTTGCTCTCCACTCCAGTCATAGAAGCTTTGAAGTTGAATTATCCTGAAGCTCAAATCGACTTCATGGCTCGTCCCTATACATCCGCAGCCATTAAAAACAACCCCTTCATACATACCATCTATACTGTAGACAAGGAAAAAATGAGCTGGTCGGAAGCTTTTTCCTGGTCGAGAAAACTTGCTAAACAAAAATATGATGCAGCCTTGGTGTTATGGAGCAATTCTCCCTTAGCCTTTATGCTCTATTTTGCTCGAATTCCCATTCGGGTCGGACAAGATTCGCGCTTCAGTTATTCCTGGACTTATACCCACAAAGTAAGAATACGCTCAGAGCACGGAGATGAACAATCGCACTGGAGCGATGTTATGCTCGATTATGTTAGGGCTTTAAATATACCCGTTCCTCAGTTAAAACCACGTTTCGTTATTCCCGAAACAGCTATTCATAAAGCTAAACAACTTATGCAAGCTCTGCCCCAAAATAGTGGCCCTATTATAGGCCTCCATCCCAGTAAGGGAATCAGCAACGTAGCTAAGATCTGGCCTACTTCAGTTTTTGCCGATTGGCTAAAAGCCCTTTACCAGCAATTGCAAGCCCGTTTAGTCGTCACCGGCGGTCCTCAAGAGAGAGATATTACAACAAAAATTATTGAAGAAGCTCAAGTACCTTGCTTAAACTTAGCTGGAGAGACAGACACAGAAGCATTAGCCGCTGTAGCTAAACAATGCCAAGTGTTTATTTGTCCAGACTCCAGTCCAGCCCATTTGGCTGCCATCAGCGGAGTACCTACCTTAGATATATTTGCTCTTAAAAGCGACTTTCCCAACCGTTGGAAAGCGGTCGGGGCTCCTGTAGTAGTAATCCGTCCCACTACTTGGAAATGTCAACGCATCTGCTGTAAAGAAAAGTGCCCCGATTTTAGTTGTTATAAGCAAATTGACGGCCAACAAATAGTTGAAGGCGTAAAGCAATTGTTACAATCAGATATTCAAACTGAGTCCCAAGAAAAGCAGTGAATGAACGTTGGATCAGCCCAAAACCTATAAAAGAATTTGAACAAAATAGTAGGCGTAAAGATAGTATCTTTAGTGGCTTTTTAACTTTAGCTCTATTTTTCATGTTTGGCATTGCCTACTATGCTAAGCATTTGTTAAAGATGCCAATTTTGCTATGTTTTTTGATTTTGGCTACAGTTTCGTTCATTGCCTTTGTTAAGAACAACTCTTCGGCCCATTCCACGCCGAACTGGCTAACAATTTTACGTACTCTACTCAAAGTCATTGCTGTCAGCTTCTTTTGGATATTATTAATTAACAAATTGCTCTAAAACTTTGTGCAATATGTGAGCAATATTTTTATGTTACACAACATAATTAGGCTTGTAGTTTTTCACTGTAGAAACGCTAATAGTGTTCGGCCCACCCGTTAGCTATTTTGTGTTAGCTTCATTTTTTACCATATCTACGCTCCGGCTGCCTGGCCTTGCGGCCAGAGGCCTGCGCTGCCGATATGGTGAAAAAATTTCGCTACAAGTTTAGGCTGCGGGCTCATGTTCATGTTGGCTGGCTCCAGCAGCGGCTCTTCCAGGCTCGAACTGGCCGAGCTAAAGCTTCGGCCAATATTCTTCGCCTTCCATCATCACTGCCTCCGCCTGTTTGTCAAAATGTTTGCGCTTACAGTGCGGCAGGGCTAGCAAAAAGGCAAAAAAAAAACGCCCTGCCTTACGACAGAGCGTCTTTTTCTTTTGAAAATATTTTGAACAGCAACTTCTAAATCAAGCTTATCAT